>JACCDN010638986.1_pt1 | contig 14133 bp, 10 predicted proteins | sample 7441691 | NCBI WGS metagenome assembly JACCDN01 (sample SAMN15323439, study PRJNA562643) | freshwater metagenome | isolation source: river surface water | place: USA:Blue River Watershed | collected 2017-08-16
CTCATGGGTCTTGGTATTCGCGCAATGCTTGTCGGCCAAGCTGCGTAATGAACGTAAGCGAGTTTGCCAAAACCCGCATTAGCCCTTCAGACCTCACCTTTGGCTGGTCGGGTTGCAAGCGTTGTTTTTACATGCGTTATGCCTATGGCGTGTCTCACCAAGGACCATTTCCGGGCATTGTCATGTCGCTGTCTTCTCGACAAGAGCAGTGGTACAAAACCAAACACTCTCACGACTTTTCACCAACACTTCCATCAGGTGTTGTTCACTCCACAGGCAAAATGTTGGAAAGTACCCCCATTATGGTGAACGGGGAAGTAACCCCATTTACCTTGGGCGGTAAGTACGACTTCCTTATGGCATACGACAACGGAACATATGGTGTAATCGACACCAAAGTGGTTAGCCAAGGTGGCAAAGCCGAGTTCTATTGGCCTCAACTTGCTGCATACGACTACATCTTGTCGAACCCTAAAAAAGACGAACCTCGCAAGTGTGAAACCCTCGGCTTATTGGTGTGGGAAATTGCCGATGCTTCTCAACATTCAGCAGATTTTTACAATGTGGGGTTCAATGCCACGTATGAACCGGTGGAACTAAACCCAAATAAGTTTGAAGGCTTCATTGCCGAGGTTGTAACTCTGCTTTCAGGTGATATGCCAGCAGCGGGTGATAAGTGCAATAACTGCGAATACTTTGACAAACGAATTGGATTACCCGCCTAGTACCTGGATTAGTAATGCCATTTTCGTCCATGTACACAGATATTGCACGGTTCTAAACGGCCTTTAACCAGGTGGACGTAGTTTGATTCAATTGAATGGGCTGTTTTTCCATTGCGCTCGGCTTTGGTTTGACTGTCGCTAAGGGCTTCGCAGTCTTTTTTGAAATGATATGCGTTACTAAATTTTGTATGGAAACAGGGAACAAGGTCAGGATTGCAGAGTTGACACATTGAGGGTTTCTCGTTGCCATGTAAACAGTAATCATCGTCCTGGTCGTATGTGCTCAAAATGCTTCTCCAATCTTCTTGGTTTACTGTGAATTCTAATGCCATTTGCAAATTCCACTTACATACACCTCTTCTGAATTTTGTCAAGTATCAAAATGAACAAAATTTCAAACCTTGTCAAGCACCTCCTTAAATTTTCAAAACTTTTTATAAAATGTATTTTACAAATTCAGCATTTATTTTCTGCTGGTGCACTTTTGGGTCACTATTTTCAAAACGTGATCTAAAATTCAGTGGATGAAAACAAAAAAACGGATTCTCGCTATAGCTCTGATTGGTCTTATGGGTATCTCAACGGGATGCAGTCAGGCTGATTCAGGTCAATCTGCCAATCTCTCGGTGGGTTCAACAACGACATTGCCAGTAGACCAATACCCGGCTGCAGATATCTATTTCGCCGCGGACATAGATCCCATGACCCGAGACCGGGTTCGAATCACCGTCGCGACAGCAGAAGAAATGTGGGGTCCAGTACCCAACTTGGAGATCTGGGTAACCGGTTTAGATACGGCAACGGCGCTGACATTGCGCGACGAATTCTGTGCAATCCGTGTAGAGACCAAGACAGAAAGCAGTGACTGCGAATTCAAGGCCGACAAAAATGTCTATGAGTTTTCAAAATTCGCGCTGGAGTCGCAGAAGGCAGCAAAGTCTACCGAGGAATTCGGTCCTATCGCTTACTTTCGCCGTTTTAGTACCTCGGGTGGATACATCGTTTTGCCATACCCCAATGGGTTAGCAACGCAATGGCCCGTTCCAGCTGAACTTGATCAGATCACGATCTTCCATGAGTATCTGCATGCTGTTCAAGGGCGGGTCAGGAATATCGCAAAGCCAAAATTGACTAAAGAAGATGTATCCATGACAGGTTGGATGTTGGAAGCCTACGCAATGCTCTTAAAGAGTGAACAAGACGAACCTAGGTGGCTTTCCGAAGGTTTAGCTGTCTTTTTGTCGGAGTACTACGTGCCACGACTTCGCCTCGAAGGCAAGTTGGACAGAGCGAGCGATAGGGGAAAGGTTGATCCGAAAGAGGTTCCTCTACTTTGGGATTTCATGATGGACAAATGGCACGAAATCCAAGATTTCAAAAAGGAAGATCCAACTTTGACACTGGAAAACAGCGTGGATTCAACTTTCGCAAGGGCACCGTACATATTTGGCGCCTGGGCGATCCAGTATCTCAAACAAGAAAAAGGAATGGATGTATTTCTAAACGAGTTTTATCCCTCAATTCGAGAATTGGGATGGGAGGAAGCATTTAGAAAGACATTTGGCCGCTCTGTTGAACAGTTCTACAGAGAATTCAACATCTTTTTGGATCGGTCACATGATGAAATCATTAATTTTCTAGTAGCTGAGGGATTGAAAGAACTGGCCAAATAAAAACTGGAGTCCAAATCAAAAACCTAGTTAGGTAGATCCCAAGTCATTTCTGCAAAGTCAAGAGTTGATGTTGCCAAGATAAGTTGATTGGTCAATTCAACATCTAATGCCAATGCAAGAATAAATGAAAGCAGAGTTGCAGTCGAAGTTGATTTGTTTACAGAATTCAAGATATATGTTGCTGTTTCTGACTTCAGCTTCTTGGTTCGAGCCGCAGTCATAAGTCGAATTACATGTGCTATCGCCAAAGGGGGAATCTCTTCTGTAAATGCCTTGGGATATGTGGCATAAAGATGATCTAGTGCTGAAAGAGTTTCGGGACCTGGATCTCCTAGTGGCAACTCTTTGGTTTTCTCGAGTGATGCACGTAGCAATTCTCTCGTCCCTTTTTTCTTCATCGGATCTTTCTTCAAACGAAGATCAATCCATTCAATTGCGGAAGCAATATAAAACTGCTCAGAATCAACTGTGGCTGCGACCGCATCTGCAAGTTTTCTAGCCCCACTAATCAAAGTCTCTACATGTGCTGGTTTCAATTTGATTGGTTCGTTAGGGCGCAGTGAAAGTCCGACTAGGTCTTCCCATTTGTACTTGTCAGTTCGCTTCGTCTCTGTGGAAAGTCCTATACCGAATGCATTTTGCAGTTTGGCAGCTGACTCAATCGCGTCCTTTACTATCTCGTTCGAAGTCCACTTGACCCAATACTGCTCATACTTTGCTTCCTGAAGTTCTACTCCGCATGACGCACCCTTGCTCTTGTAGTGCTCGTAATGGGCCTGAGATATTGGATAGTGAGATAAAACATCAGAAAGCGAAAGTATCGAAATCTCTGCTGGAAATGAGCGGTGCTTTGGTGCTGACTTAATCCAAGTATCAGTTATTTCAAGCAGGAAAAGGTCGACTGAGGAGGATACTTTTGTGAAAGGTGCGGTAACGAAAACCTTCTCCATCTCTTTTTCAGTCGATGGAGTCGAAACTTGAATTGGACGTCTTCTGCTGATTCTGATTGAGCCTCTTGCGCAAAGATTCAGCCATTCAGTCGAATTAAGTGCAAGAAGTGTTTTCTGATCAGCTATTTGATCCATGGGTTAGTAGTTACGTTTCTGCTTGTGGAATGTTTGTAATAGTTCCTCTGGAATCTCTTCAATAAATCTATGCGGTTCATCATGGTATGAAAGGTATAAACGCTCTCTGGCACGAGTGGCCGCTACAAAAAAGATCCTTCGTTCCTGATCATCAGTCGAATTCTTCATAGGTTCAAGCGATATTTCAGCCGTCAAGTGGGGTAGAAACACGTTTGCAAAGTCGAGTCCTTTTGCACTGTGGTAAGTCATTAAGTAGATCATTTTCTTGGTGTCACTGTCGTACAGAGATCCACTTCCACCCCCAAAAACCTGGAGATTAGACCTGTTCTTTTTTAGGTAGCTGTTGATCTCCTTAAATGGGTCTGCTTGTTCTCCGATTTCTGGCCGTTCTTCGCTTTTCACACTCGGTGGAGTTCCTGAATAGGAATTATCCAATGCGATAATCGAAATGAATTTGTCTAGAAGTGCTTTGCTTGGCAAGAGAATCGCACTGGGTCTTTCCTTGGCTGAAACCCGCAATGCCTCTTCATACATAGTCGTGAATTCATCTCGTGCAGAAACACCGGTGTAAATGCGTGCCTGTTCGTCATCTTGCCGAACAGTGGTTTGGCTCACTATGTAGGCATCGGTATAAACCGAAGTTGCAATTTCGAAGATGTTGTCATTGATGCGATGGATTTCCCGAAGTTGATGCTCCTTGGCTGGTTTGACAGCTGCATTCAATTCATATTCAGAACATGCAGATCTGTAAATTGATTGGTCTAAGTCAGCAGCAATTACAAGAACGTCAGACTTTTTCGCGAGAATTGGCAGTTGACGACTTGGTATATCTTGCATCTCGTCTGCAATAACGAGGTCGTAGTCGTTCCGAAGGTTTTTGAGTCCATTAAAAGTGGATATGTCAATTCGCTTTTTTGCGTTATCCGATAGTCCGGACTCGACTAAGTCCTTGAGGGCGTGTGTAAACGTCGCGAAGCAAACTCTGATGGGTCGGTTCGATGCTGCAAGCCGCTCTAGCACGTGGGTGAGCACGATCGTTTTTCCTGAACCAGCGAATCCTTTGACCCAGTGATTCCGATCCTGATTGTCGATTATGTTCTCGATTGCTCGCGCCTGAATAGCATCGAGTTCGTTAATCGGAATCATCCATTTCATGAAATACCCACCAATTCAATCAGAGTTCTTCAGACGTTTTGATGGTATCCCTCGGGGTAAATCGTTATGAAATCGACCTATTTCTGGGATGAACTATTTGTGACCTGTCCAATGTGTGGGTAGTTTTACTTGTATGGGGGATATAACCGTCAAACACGTTTGCCCCGATTGTGGATCTCAAATGATTGTCAAGAACAGCAGGAGAGGTCCTTTTTATACATGCCCGAATTGGGCGAAGAATAAGTCCAAGGGTAAGTGCATCACTACTTTTGATGGAGATTCCTCAGGAGGTGGCGATGAATTCGAAACGGCATCACCATCTGCATCCGATTTCAGCTCCTTTGCCCGCGTTGATTGGACCGACGGTACTCTCCGAAGAGCTGGCTGGAAGGCGAGGTATGCGGGTGTTGGCGCTTCTTTGCGCTCTGTGAATTCAATTTTTCCCCCGCAATTTAATTCATGTTGGGTTGCATGGTCGGATCTGCCAAGTTTCGAACCGGCAGATTCTGATACGCGACGAGTCCTCGGAATGTTCTTGAAGCTTTTGACACGAGGCGATGCGCCTCCCTTGCATCCTCAATCTGAATTCAAGTTACTAAAGCTTCTGGGCAAAGAAAGTTCCATTATTGGATCGAGGATTCCGGGAGACATTGCGCCGCGCTTGAAAAATTCGAAACCAATTTCTTTTGCGGAAACCATTCCACCAGTTCAGAATGACGTAGCGATCGATGAATTTGGCGATTCGGATGAGGAAATTGATTTCCTCAAAACAGTAAAAGAAAATTGGCCAGAAATTGCTAGGTGGGTGATTCCTCAGGCTTCATTTGATTTGTTGCTTCGAGCACATGGAATAGAAACGGGAAGTTGCAGAAGGTGCGACTTTGTGTTTAATCCACCTGGGGTAAAAGCATTCGTTGTAGAAATCGATGGCTTGCAACATGCTGCTCAAAGTCTGAGCGATGAGGAACGTGATGGGGCACTGTCCAGTGCGGGATTTGAGACTATACGTATTTCAACATCTGAGCTCAGGGCGAATACAGGCGCAGGGTTGCAGCGTTTCGCTGAGTTGCTCAAAGATGTAGAAAAAGCTCGAAGCGAATATGACAAATTGTTTTGGGCACCGATTCAAACCCATAGGTTGCTACTTGCCTTAATTGAAGGATGCGCTCGCGGATTCCTGGCTGGAAATAGTTGGGTAATCAGGGTCGAAGATCCAACTGAACTAGCTGTCGAATTGATAGGCCCATATCTTGAAGTGCTTTATGCGCTTGACAGCCTCTGGGGCAACAAAGGTGTTGCTCCTGAGCGAGTTACCTTTTCATCAAATGGCACGTGGACCTCGTATTTGCGAAATGAAGAAGGCACCTACGCATCTAGCGAAGATCAGGCGTATGAGCTTGACTTAGTGATCAAACTTGAAGCTGGAAACACACCAGTGAATTCGCTGCCACCATTTTCGGGAAACCCTGAAATCGTGGTGCGATCGGCTGCAACTCCAGTTCAGATTGCGAATCCTCCTGTCGGTACTACAGAACGAATTCCGGTACGCGCAACGTCTGAGCAGGCGAGACGAGCGCTCGTTGCCATTCTCCAGGCAGTTTTTGCAAAGAACGATTTCCTTCAAGGGCAATATGAGGCACTATCAGAAGTGCTTGAGGGTCGTGATTGCACCGTCCTCCTGCCTACTGGTGCAGGTAAGAGCATCATCTATCAGATGGCTGGCTTATGTTTGCCGGGCCGAACTCTTGTTATTGATCCGATTAATGCGCTAATCGACGACCAAATGGGTGGACTCAAGATTCACGGCATCGATCGGACTATTGGAATTTCAAGCATCACAACGAAGCAAGGGCTGGGCAAGGCCCTCCTTTCTGCAGTGTCAAATGCTGATGCTTACTTTATTTTTATTTCTCCTGAGCGCATGAAAAGTCAGGCCTTTAGATCTGCGCTCCGAGAAATGACTTCACTTGCACCTGTGAACCTTGTCGTAATTGATGAAGCTCACTGTGTCTCTGAATGGGGACACGATTTTAGAACCGCATATTTAGGTCTGGGCAGTGTATTGCGAGACCACTGCAAAGACTCTGCAGGAAAACCTCCGCCTCTTCTTGCGTTAACGGGAACTGCGTCGCGCGCAGTACTTCGAGATGTTCTTTTTCAACTTGGGATGATTGAGCGAACTGCAAATTCTGTTATTCGTCCAAAAACCTTTGACCGCAAAGAATTGAATTACCGAATCAAATTAACAACACCTGACAATGCAGGGTCGGATTTACGTGGTGTAATCAAATCTTTGCCAACGTTGTTCGGAGAATCACCCCAAACATTCTTTGAACCAGATGGAGAGAATACATATTCAGGATTGATTTTTTGCCCAACTGTAAATGGATATCACGGCGTAGTTGATACTTCGGATGAAGTCAAAAGCGTGATTCCGAGTACAAGGATTTACGCAGGAAGTCAGCCGAAGAAATTTGGGAAAATCAATTGGGATGAAGCAAAAAGATCAAATGCAAGCTCATTCAAAAACAACCAGATAACTGCACTCGTGACCACGGTTGCTTTCGGAATGGGTATAGACAAGCCGAATATTCGCTGGGTCGTTCATTATGGACTGCCAAAATCGATTGAGTCCTATTACCAGGAGGTTGGACGAGCTGGCCGAGATAGACGTGAAGCGCAATGCACGCTGATTCTGACTGAATTTGATGAAGCAAGAAATCAATCGCTTTTGTCTGAAGCGATCGATTTGGAAACCGCGCGAACAGCGAATGACGTAAATAAGGCAGCAAAAGATGATGTTGTCCAGTCGATGTGGTTTCATCTTGAAACCTACGGCGGAATAGAAGGGGAGCACCTCGGTTTGATGCAAGTCGCTTCTATTCTGGAGCCAGCTTCAACTATGCGAAAGTTGTCATTGCCATTCGCTGGCGATCAAAAAGGTAGAGAGAAATCGCTACACCGTCTAACTCTTCTGGGTGTGATTGCCGACTACACAGTTGAATGGGGTTCGTACGAGTTCATCGTCACTGTAAACGGGGTGACCTCAGATGCTGTCGTCAACAATCTTTTGAATTTTGTGGAACGCAGTCAGCCTGGACGGGCAGATGCGCTATCTCAGCGTGTAAACCGCGAATACTCGAGGGTTATAGAAGCAATTGACGTGTGCGGATTGGCTTTGATGGAGTTCGTTTATGACACCATCGAACGGTCTCGACGACGTTCGCTTCGTGAAATGTGGCTAGCTGCGAGAGAAAGCGCATCGAAGGGTTCGGAGGCTGATGCCGAACTTCGAACACGAATTCTCGACTTCCTTTCTGAAGGTGATTTGATGCCTGGAATTGAAAAGTTGTTGGATAATCAGGATTTCTCATTCTCAAACTGGGAACGAATGTGGAGCACTCTCAATTCAGCCAATGATGCAAGGGAGTGGCGAGCAGCAACAGCTCGGCTTTTAGCTTCGTATCCAACCCACCCAGGCCTTCTTGCTGGCCGAGCGTTGGCTGAGTTTGTTGATCCAGAGGGAAGTCTTGCTGAATTCGAGTTCAATATTCTGCTAAGCCTTGAGGAATCGTCAAAGAATTATGGGGCGAAATACGAAGACTTGATTCGCTTTGGAAAATGGCTTATTGAAAAAGCAAAAAGGAATAACCCAGCCGGAATCGGAGCAATCTGTGCAGTTCTTGAGTATTCAGGTCTTCAGTTTGAAGAATTAGATCGAGCCATTCTCGAGGAAAACAATGACGACGACCTTGCTCTTTCTTTGCTTGTATTGAATCGAAAAGTTAACTCGGCACTATTAACTGCAACAAATGTTCTAAACCAAATCAATTAAAGGAGAATTATGGCTGACGAAAGAAATTTAGAATTGAAATCAATTATCGCAAAGTTCAATCAGTCAAGTACTGCTTTGGACTCGTTAACGGAACGTCTAGGTGCGCTCACAAGTTCAAGTGCGGAGATCAGCCGCGCTGAAGCAGGTATTACTGAGTCACACTTACAAGTACGACGAATGGCTGATGAGGTTAAGTCGATTTCGGTTGAATTAAAGCGTGCTAACTCAGCAGTAGAAAATGCTCTTCAATCAGTTGCGAGTTTCTTGCATGGAACAGAGCTTGGAACGATGAGACAAGGAATCGAAAAGATTGCAAATTCGCTCGATGTTCAGATCAAAGATCTTACTGAAAAGCTGGATGCCAAAACTGCAAACGAAAAAGTATTAACCGAACAGATAAGCGCGCAATTAGCGAAGATAAATGCCGTTCCCGAGAAAGTTCAGAAGAAACTCGGGTGGAAATAATTTGGGACGAAGTATTGATTACATCTAACGCGAAACATGAATGAATTAGTCCTCGTTCTCAAACCACTCAAAACCTAGAGGATTATTAATCACGCAGGCCTTGCATGGATTTCTGCTCCATTTAACAACGTTTTCTGAACCCGAAAACCAATGATGTGGATTTCCACCTAAATCCTTGAGTTCTTGTTGAGCTGCTCGCGCGAATTCACAATACTTGTTGTAGTGAAATTTTCCGCCTCTTCCGGACATCCAGACCATTTTTTGACGAAGGTATGGTCTTACAGGTCGACATTTTTCACACTTTGAATATGTTTTCAAACCATGCTCACAATTAAGCGCATCGCTGATTGCAATGGATTCATAGTTTTGCATGTCCAGTTGACTTAAATTTTGGTCTTCAGCTGTAAGTTGTAACGCAGTTTTTAGAATTTCTGAAAGACGCTGATCTGCACGAATTGCTGCGTATACATGCTCAATTGGGAGCAACGATAACTTTAGGATTTCAGTTCTGCGAATAAATTTTTCACGGCTCGCATCAGAAAGGATCTGATGTTTGATTTGCCAGTATTGAACAATTTCGTGTGGACTCAACATACAACTTCTCTCGAGTTACATACAATGACTTTTCAGGGTAAAAAATTGAACCAGTCGTTATAATGGTACACAGTTTGTTTTGCTGAGAGTAAAAACGTTCTTGATTTTCATGAAGCTAAGAATTGGAAGCAAGTCTGAATTTTTCAAATCGCTCAGCCAACAGTTCGCGGTCAGGCTGGCTTGAAGTATCTATTGGGATCTGACGTAGAGCTTCACCATTCATTTCTTTGATCGAATACTGAAGCGTTGGCCCATCAAAGGTCGCCAAGACGGATTCACGAACGTGGATCTTGTAATCAGGTGAAATCCCGATTATGTCTGAGTCGTATGCACCATGGTGAATCTTGCATAGAGACATTCCATTGCTGATCTTCGCCGAACCACCTTGTGAATCTGGCCGAATATGTGCTGCCTCTAATAGTTCGGTAAACGGCAAACGACACACCGCACATCTCTCCGCATAGGCATGAATCACGCGTGCTCGGAACAACGGCTGGTGATATCGCGTCTTGACGATGCGCTCGTTATATCGCTTCACTATTTCTTGAACTGCTGGGGGCTCACCACTTGGAAGTACTTCTTGGCCCTGCTCTAACGCCACGACGAACTGATGGTCCGCTGGTTCCTCGTCTATTAAATAGACAGGGAAGCGGGCATCGAATAATTGTTGGGTGGTTCCTGGAACAAAGCCAATACCCACCAACCACAACATAGGTAGTTTTCGCTCCATTGCTTGACGAAGCGCTCGATTATCGCTTTGGTTCGGGTCAGTCCCGCGCCACTTATATCGCTGGAGACCATCAACACCCTGACCATCTTCGTATGGCCGCTTCCCACCGTCTGGAACGTAGGCAGTGGAAATAGCAATTGCCGAATCGCTTAACGAAGAGACCTTCCAAATTCCTGTGAATGGACCAATAAGACGGTGTTGCGCGCCGTCAAATTCAAACTTGCTCAGGTCATCGCGAGTGAAAAAGGGTTTGTGAAGCTGTTGAGCTCGAATCCATGCGAAAGCAGCTTCCCGGAAGTGCAGTTCTTCCTGGTCGTTCAACATGACTGCAGCTTAGGTCAATTGGACAAATTCAGGGTCTTGGAAAACGCGCATGAGGTAATTGTCGGACATTGGCAACCATGGTCCTTCAAGAGAGAGCGCCTTCTCTAAGGAGTAATTCGCATTGAGACGAATGTAGAGATTTGTCCCCTCTGCAATTTCCCATCGCCATCTAAGCGACTGAAAATGCACCTTGTTATTCACTATTTAACCATAGGACATGGGTCTTGTATGGTTCATGTGTGCCCAAAGACGTATTGCGCCTGCAGCAGCATTTAGGTGATGATGAGAGTGCTTGGCCAAAACACTTCATAGTGAAGGTGCCACCAGATATCAGAGCGGACTTTGATCGAGTAGTCGAAGCGGTTCAGGTGGCTCCAACAGATCCAAAAAAGGCGAAGTCAATAATTGGGTTGGTCAATGCGGAAGAAATGAAGCGCTGGTTTATTGATGTTGCGCTTTGGAGTGGGTTTTGGAGAGCAGAGAGACGAAAATCGAGCGGAGTCAATAAAACAAATAAATCAATTCGAACACTAATTCGACAAAAACAACTTGAAGAACTATTCAACCGGGATGGCTGGCACTGTCGGTATTGCGGTAATCCTGTTGGAGGGAATAGGAAACATTTCAAGAAATTTGCGAAACAGATTGATTCTCCCGAACTAGTTCATGGAAGAAGCGACGAAACACGACACGGCATCTATCTCATGATGATGGCAAGTTATGACCATGTTGTACCCCTGAATAGTGGGGGATCAAATGAAACCCAAAATCTGGTGACCGCGTGTTGGCCATGTCAATTTGGCAAGTACAGATTCACCCTGGAGGAGCTTGGCATAGATGCCCCTCGAAGTGACTCGTCATACTCCCGTGACGATTGGAAGGGTATTGCTGGGAGTCTCTAAGGCTCAGATAGTTTCTAAGTATGAACGCATGGCTAATTAGAAGTGGTCAATTTGGCGAGCGCGACAATTGGGCATTGGAAAATGGTTTAGCAGGCGGAGGATGGACTCAGGTCCCAAGTCTTGAAGCCTGCAACTCGCGTGAGGATATTTCTGAAGTTCTATTTCACACGTATCCGGGAGAAAAACCTGCTGCTATTCGTAATTACGTGAATCAACTTTGGGCCTTAAAGGGGCGGGTCAAAGTCGGTGACATTGTTGTAATGCCCATGAAGTCAACCCGGACAATCGCACTCGGTCGATGTATTTCGGAGTATCTATACATAACTGATGGTCAGCCGAGCGAGCGACATGCAGTGAAGGTGAAGTGGGAGAAAAATGACATTGCAAGAAGTTCAATAAAAGAGGATTTACTTTTTTCTCTCGGTGCATTTTTGACAGTTTGTAGTATTGAGAGAAACGATGCAGTTTGGCGTTTAGAGCAGGTTTTGCTTACCGGCTTAGATCCAGGTTCGCGTCAAGCGAGCGGCCAAAAAACTCCTGCTATTGAAGATGAAGAAATTGAGCTAGGCGGTCAGAATGTTGATGTCGAGTTAGTAGCGAGAGACTCTATTCGCGCTTTTTTGCTAGAAAATTTCCTTTCCACGCAGCTAGAAGAACTTGTTAGCGAAATTCTGGTTGCTCATGGCTATGTATGCAGCGGAACGAAACGATCTGGAGATGCAGGCATTGACATTATTGCTGGCAGGGGAACGTTAGGTCTTGATTCACCACGAATAGTTGCTCAATGTAAGAGTGAAAAAAGCCAGGTAGGAATTGATGTTGTGACTCGCCTTAGAGGGACCATCCAATCCGCAGGAGCGGAGCAGGGCTTGCTGGTTGCTTATGGAGGAATAACTCGCCAAGCTCAGACAGAACTGGAAAAAAATTTGTTCAGTATCAAAGTCTGGGATGCAGATGATGTAGTTGACGAGCTATTTTCCGTTTACGGAAAACTTTCCTCAGAAATGCGCTCAAGGATTCCATTGAAGCAAGTATGGACTCTTGTCCCAAGAGCCGAGTGAGATAATTGAACTGAATGAGCAAGAAGTCACTTAGCGAATCAGATATTTGTGACCGCTTTATTTCACCTGCCTTAACTTCTTCTGGTTGGGAGAATCATCAGTGGCGTCGTGAATATGCCTTCACGGATGGTCGGATTCTTGTTCGAGGCAAGCTCGTCGCACGTGGCAAGCAAAATCGCGCCGACTATTTACTATTTTATAAGCCCAATATGCCTATTGCCGTAATTGAGGCAAAGGACAATAACCATTCGGTTGGTGCTGGCATGCAACAGGCGTTGGCTTATGCAGCCACTTTGGATGTTCCTTATGTGTTTTCATCTAACGGTGATGGATTTTTGTTCCACGATAGAACCGGTCAATCTCCCCAAATGGAGACAACTCTTTCTCTGAGTGAGTTTCCATCTCCTGAGGAACTTTGGAATAGATACTTGCTCTGGAAGAACTTCAGCGATGCTGGAAAAACTCTGGTGAGTAGTCCCAACCATCAGGAGACCGCCGAGAAATCGCCTCGCTATTACCAGCAAATTGCAATCAACCGCGTCATTGAAGCAGTAGCCAAAGGTCAGAACCGTGTGCTTCTAGCGATGGCTACTGGAACAGGAAAAACGTATACGGCCTTCAATATTATTTGGCGACTTTGGAAAACAGGACGTGCGAAGCGTGTGCTATTTCTAGCTGACCGAAATATTCTCGTTGATCAAACGATGGTCAATGACTTCAAACCATTTGGTGATGTGATGATCAAACTTGATCGAAGTCTGGTCAACAAAGACAACGGAAACGTTGACAAGTCATATCAAATCTATCTTGGGCTTTACCAAGCGATCATGGGTGGCGAAGATCGTGAAGCGATCTATGACAAATTCTCAAGAGACTTTTTTGACCTGATTGTTATTGATGAGTGCCACCGTGGCAGTGCTGCTGATGACGCGGCATGGCGAGTAGTTCTTGACTACTTCGATTCAGCCATTCAGGTCGGTATGACTGCAACACCGAAAGAAACAAAATACGTTTCCAACATCGGCTACTTCGGAAAACCAGTTTTTGAATACTCCCTTAAACAAGGCATCGACGATGGATTTCTTGCACCGTTCAAAGTGATCCGAGTCGATCTGAACCACGACTTACAGGGCTGGCGGCCTCAAGCAGGAATGAAAGATGACGAAGGCAACGTCATTGACGATCGAATTTACAACCAAAAAGACTTTGATAAAGCGATTGTGTTCCCTGAACGCACCAAGGCGGTGGCCAACCGCATAAGTCGGTTCCTGCATGATTCGAACCCGATGGATAAAACCATTGTGTTTTGCTCAAATATCGACCATGCAGAAAATATGCGTCAAGCACTAGTAAACGATCCCTTGAATAAAGAACTCGTTGAAAAAGACGCCCGCTATGTCATGCGAATTACGGGTCACAACAATGAAGGCAAAGCTGAGCTCGACAATTTCATTGACCCCAAGCGCCCATACCCGGTAATTGCCACAACATCTAAGCTGATGTCGACGGGCGTAGACGCGCAAACCTGCCATGTGATCGTCTTGGATCAACGAATCAAATCAATGACCGAGTTCAAACAGATAA
>JACCDN010222985.1_pt1 | contig 14125 bp, 14 predicted proteins | sample 7441691 | NCBI WGS metagenome assembly JACCDN01 (sample SAMN15323439, study PRJNA562643) | freshwater metagenome | isolation source: river surface water | place: USA:Blue River Watershed | collected 2017-08-16
CCTTTTTCACTGACCGGTGACGATGGACTCCCTACCGGTTACACCGTTGATCTGTGCAAGATTGTGGCTTCGCAGCTCGTAACGCAGCTGGATATGAAGCTGATGGATGTGCGCTGGATTAAAACTAATACCCGCTCACGCTTCGACGCCATTGAGTCCGGAGAGGCGGATCTGGAATGCTCTGCCTCCTCGAACACACTGGATCGGCAACGCAACTTTGCGTTTAGCCTCACCACGTTTATCCAGGGTGCGACCTTTGCCGTGCGCAACGATGCCAACCTGGAAAAACTCGATCACCTGACCGATAAAAAACTAGCTGTCGTACGCAACACCACCACCAGCAAGCTGATGAAACAAGCCATTGCCGGTGGCCAGATGCAGGCAACGCTGGTTGAAGCCAAGAGTTTCGAAGCTGCCGGCAACATGCTGGCCAACAAGGAAGTCGATGCCGTGGCCGGTGACCGCCTGCTCATGTTCGATCAGCTGATCCGCTCAAAGCTCGGCACCCGCTTTCGTATGCTCCCCCAAGACTTTGCGCCCGAGTATTACGCCATCATGATGAACAAGGCCGACCCGGACTTACGCTGGGCTGTGAATGCAACCCTGTCACGGACTTATCGCACTCCGGTGATAGGCGAACTTTATCAACGCTGGTTTGGCTCTCTGAATCAGCCCGGGCAGCTGATGGAAGCACTCTATTTCACTCAGGCTTATCCGGAATAAGAAAACTATTTAATACAACCAGGGTGACTACCGCTAAAATCACATGATGACCCAACCAAGCTCGTTACCGCCCGCCAACGCTGCACCAAACGCAGGGGCTGAATGGCATTGCGAAGGCGATGTTGCGACGCTTAATCTCTCGGGTCATTTGAATGCGCATACCCTGAGCGGTCTGTGGTCTAAAACAAAAGAGGATCAATCCGCCTGGCTGGCACAGTCAGGCGCCGAAAGCCAACTGACCATAGATCTCCAGCAGGTAACCTACCTGGATGGGGCAGGCATTGCCTTCATTATTGATCTGACGCACACCCAGGAAGCTGCTGGGGGCAAGTTGACTCTGGCTAATCTGGATACGCGATATCAGCCGCTGATTGACCAATATCAGCCGATCAAGAATCTTTTTCCTCCGGTAGATACAAACCACCATGCCCATACCAGCCTGATCGAGCGGCTAGGTCGTGGCACGTATGAACTCGCTGAAGATGCAAAACAGCAGACCGTGTTTATAGGTCAAATTGCCAGTAGTATCGGCTGGGCTATCCGCTATCCCCGCCAGGTACGTTGGAATGACTTTATTAACGTGGCGGTAGAAGCTGGTGTGGCTGCCCTACCGATCGTGTCGCTCGTGGCGTTTCTGATCGGGGTGATTCTGGCCTTTCAGTCGGCCATTGGTCTCAAACAGTTCGGCGCCGAAACCTTTGTGGCCAATCTGGTGTCCTTGTCGATCTTTCGCGAACTGGGACCGCTGATGACGGCGATCTTGCTGGCGGGTCGATCTTCAGCCGCATTCGCGGCCGAAATCGGCACCATGACTGTGAATAATGAAGTGGATGCACTGGTCACCGGTGGCATCGACCCGATTCGATTTCTGGTGCTACCGCGCATGCTAGCTGGCCTTCTGGTTGCACCGATCCTCTCTTTGTTTTCAGATCTGATTGGCGTTTTTGCCGCCTCGCTCACCATGCTGGCGTACCAGATTCCTTTTGTGACATTTTACGAAGCGGTACTCAAAACCATCCACGTCAACGACATCATGTCGGGGCTGACCAAATCACTCCTCTTTGGCCTGATCATTGCAGGCGTTGGCTGCCTGCGCGGCATGCAAACCGGGACAGGTGCTGCCGCTGTGGGATTGTCGGCAACACGCGCGGTGGTATCCAGCCTCATTTTGATTGTGATGGTGGATGGACTGTTCGCCTACATTTCGTACAAAACCGGATTCTGATCCCATGCCATCCAATCAGGATCACCCCGCCGAAAAAATCATCGAGGTTAAAGACCTTACGGTGGGCTACGGTAGCAATATCGTGCTACAGAATCTGAACTTCTCCGTGAAGCGTGGCGAAATATTCGTGATTCTGGGTGGTTCGGGCTGTGGCAAATCCAGCCTGCTTAAAAACATGATCGGTCTATACGATCCACCCTGTGGCTCTGTATTGATCGAGGGACAGAATATCGTTACCGCCGCTGGCGATGCGCGTCAGCAGATTCTGACCCGCTTCGGGGTGATGTATCAGCAAGGCGCGCTATTCGGTTCCATGAACCTCTTGGAAAACGTTCGGTTATTCCTAGAAGAATACACGCAGCTGAGTCAGGACGAGATGTCTCTGATTGCACGATGCAAGCTGGATCTGGTGGGATTACTCCCCTTTGAATCCTTTATGCCGTCGGAGATTAGTGGCGGCATGCAGAAGCGTGCGGCCATTGCTCGGGCGATGGCACTGGATCCGGATATTCTCTTTCTTGATGAGCCGTCTGCAGGACTCGACCCGATTACCTCGGCCGAGCTGGATCAGACGATTCTTTCGATTTCTAAAAACCTGGGTATTACCTTTGTCGTTGTCACCCATGAGCTGCCCAGCATCTATACGATTGCCGATCGCATCATCATGCTCGACAAGGACACCAAGGGCATTATTGCCGAAGGTGACCCACGCTGGCTGCGTGAACATAGCGAGAACCCACTGGTTCGCAAATTTTTTAATCGAGGCGCCGATGTCGCTAACGATGAACACTCTAGTCAACCTGCAACACTACCGGCCTGAAACTGATTATGTCCAACCGAAATAGCGCTCAATATTATCGACTCGGCATCTTTGTGCTGATTGGTGCTGCCGCCCTTGTTGCGCTTGTACTCATTTTTGGTGCCAAGAATTTGTTCACCAAAACCATGATTGTGGAGACCTACATCAAAGAATCTGTGCAGGGTCTGGATGTGGGAGCCCCGGTACGGTTCCGGGGCGTGCGCATGGGTCAGATCTCGTCCATCAGCCTATCCGGCCGATTGTACGAGGATACGATCCCGCCATCAGAGCGCAAACAATACGTGGTGGTTCGTATGCAAATCATTCCGCCTAGCGATGATAGTTCGGAAACCTATATTGAAAAACTGGTGCGCGATGGTTTGCGCGCACAAATCCGCGGCCAGGGCATTACCGGTATTAATTACATTGAGCTTGATTTTGTGAAAGACCCCAACAAACTCAAGGAACTGCCTTTTGAATGGAAACCCGATTACCCCGTTGTTCCTTCTCAGCCCAGCCCGGTGAACGTACTACTCGACAGTGTGGAAGATGCCCTGAAGAACTTTAACCACCTCAATCTGGCCAAGACACAGGATGAAGTCAACACACTGCTCGTTAATCTGAATGGTATGGTGGCCGGAGATGGCGGCAAAGGCAATGGACTCAACGAATCCGTGAAACAACTCAATGCCCTGCTCGGCAAAGTGAACAAGGCCACAGACAACCAGGAACTGGCCGTGCTTATTGAACAGCTTACGGGTTCGATCATCGTGCTGCGCCAAACGCTGACTACGATGCAGGGAGATCTGACCATCTCTGCTGACAACGTGCGCCAGATCACGAACAACGTGAATGATCTCTCGCAGAAAGCGAATGACTATCCATCGTGGCTGCTATTTGGCCAACCGCCTAAGCGCGTTGCCCCTTAATTGCTGCTTTCAGGAATTGCTATGACCCCCTCCCTAATCATTACCTCCGCCCCGCTCAAGAAGGTTTGTCGTTGCTGGCTGTTACCAGCACTTGCTTCGTTAGTGCTGGGGGCCTGCACAATCTCTCGCCCCAATCCGGATCAGAGCAGCTGGCTGGTGATGCCAGAGCGAACGGCTGCCCCGCGGGCTACGCCGGTGAATATGCATTTGAAGATGGGTAACTTTTCTGCGAATGCTCCCTATGACGGTAAGTCGCTGGTCTACAGGATGTCGGACAATCAATATGAGAAAGACTTCTACAACGTCTACCTGGTCTACCCACGCGATATGGTGGCCAATGCCACGCAGAAATGGCTAACCCAGTCGAATGCTTTCACGCTGATTGTTGAACAACCGACGACCTTCTTCCCGATGTATCAGTTACAAGGGGTGATTGATGAGTTCTATGGGGACTATCGTGACCAACCCACGGCGGTAGTGACGATTCAGTTTTATGCCAGTAGCAGTTTTAGTGGCAAGAACGGGATGTTCTCTACCCCACGCATTACTAAGCGAGTACCGCTCGCCGACAAATCGACCCGGGCGCTAATCAGCGGCCAGCAACAAGCACTCACCGAAGTGCTGCAGGAACTTGAACAACGCTTAGTCGCTGATGCTGCCAATGCCCCCGCGGAATACAAATCGGTAACGGGTCGGACTGTGGTGCACTAGTTGATTAAACGATACGCACCGGGGCGAAGCCCCCTCCGGGTGTGCGGAAGTTAGTGGTCTGCCCCTGATACAAGCGCGCAGCTAATAGCTGAACCTGACCGTTGTAGGCATAAACCCGTAAATCATACTTAAGCGAAATAGGGTCTGCTTCACTGCTACGGTTGATAACAAGCTCCGGTGGCGGCACAAAGTCTTGCGCCACGTAACCGCCCTGCAAGATCTCTTCAAATACCCGCTTGGTAAGCTTGTCCCCGCGATACGTGGCGCGTGAACCAAAACCTGCCTGCGGTTTGAAGAACAGGGTCTTACGCACACCCCAGAAATGCTCAGCCTGTGTCGGCAACACAGGCACGGTGCGTGGCACACAACGCACAATCTGATCGATAGTCTCAGGAGTTAATCCCAATGCCGCAAGGCGTTCCGGGTCCGATAGCCAATCCAGGTTACGTTTATCTGCCCAGAGTGCATGTGCAACAGGATGTGGCGTAATCAATGACCCTGTTTTAACGCCTGCCGCCTGCGTTTGCCAGCACTGGGTTAATGCTGCTGATGCGGCATCCGCCAGACTAAAATCCGTAAGCCGGTTATAAAGCAGATCAACGGCAACCCCGTGATAACTCAATTGTCCGGCGTTATTGCAGACCAGCGATTCAGGCCCACAGATTATGGTCTGGATACCTTGTGCTTCAAACAGCTTTTGCCAGCGCACAAATTCCGGATACAGATATTGCTGCTCGGGGCTTTCATCAACAATGGCGATGGTTTTTAGCGGCCGCTCAGCGCCCCAGGCCTGCCACTCATTGATAAACATATCGACGAGGGCCTGTTCAGCCTGGTCGGCGGTTTGATTCAATCCCCAGGCACGATTGAGCAGGGTCACCAGCAAACTGCCCCCTGCATTGGTATTGATTTCAATGAGCTTGGGCCCATCGGGTGTTCGATGAAAATCAAAACCAAGACAGACACCGGGTGTTTGTTGAGATACATGGCCGCCATGCCGCATGGCAATGGCCTTCTGAAAACCGGGCAAGGCAACCAATGTGGTAACAGCTTGGACAAATTCTGCCAATACGGCCAATTCTGCCGCAGGCAGTTCAACAATGCTCTCAGAAAACAGATGCGGCCGTTCAGCAAGTGCACCGGCACCTAAGGTCGTTTCCAGAAGATGACGATCAGGCAACATGGTCTTTAAGCGTATCAATCAGAAAGGTTTCAGCTTCAGCAATATCCCGCGTGCGCGCCATGGGCGGCAGGCTACGCCAGACCTTTTTACCATAGGCTTTGGTCACCAGACGTGGATCACCAATGACGAGTACACCTTGATCCCGTTCACTACGAATCAATCGGCCAGCACCCTGCTTCACGTTAATGACGGCATGCGGCAACTGATAATGCATGAAAGCATTTTTACCCTGACGGTTCAGCGCATCAATCCGTGCCGATAGCACCGGATCATCTGGCGCGGCGAAAGGCAGCTTATCGATCACCACCAGCGATAGGGCATCGCCCGGGACGTCAACGCCTTCCCAGAAGCTTTGCGAACCCACGAGTACCGCATTGCCGGATTCTCTGAAACGACGGAGTAATTCATTTTTAGCGGCATCGCCCTGGCAGAGAATCGTAATTTCCGGTTGATGAAATGCGAGTCGTGTTTCCAATTGCGTACGCACCTTTTGCATGGCACGTAACGAGGTACACAAAAAGAAGGTGCGACCCTGGGCCGCCTGTATTAGCGGTAAGGCTTTATCGACCAGGCGTTCGGTGTATTCCGGGCTATTCGGGTCAGGCAAATCGGTTGGGCAGCAGAGCATCGCCTGCGTGCCGTAATCAAAGGGGCTATCCCAACAATAAGAGGCGATGTCATGTAGCCCCATGGCTTCTTTGTAGTGACCAAAATCACCTTGCACGGCCAGGGTAGCCGAGGTAAATACCCAGCTCCGTGGGCTACTCGCCATGAGCTTGGTAAAAGGTTCGGCGACGGAAAGTGGTGTGGCGTGCAGATGCAAGCCATGGCCCAGCGTCTCTACCCAATACACATAATCTGCCGTTGGTGCTTCGGCATCTGGTTCAGCGATGACGGGCTGACCTAGCGCCCCCTTCTTCCAACGCTGCAGATCTTGACCTAGGGCTACGGCTCTCTGCCAGGCTCTTTCCAGATCCGGCGATCGGCCCGCCTGTGTTTGCAACAAGTCAGTCATCAAACTCAATCGATCGGCAAGTACGTCCAACCCTTTAAGAAACTCGGCATGCTTAAGCATGTTGCTGGCTGGCTGTCGGACCGTGTCATTCCCCAGGGTAAGCCGGAAATCACGTGCGGCTTTATCCAGCGCAGCACTCTGCACGGGGAGATCCAGACAATCCCGTGCTTCGGCCAATGCCGAAAGACGGACGTCCTGTGCCAGGTCGAGTATTTGTGTTGTTGAGAAGCGCTGACCAAAAAAGATGCCGGCGGTTTCTGGCAGTTGGTGCGCTTCGTCAAAGATCACGGTATTACAGTTGGGCAGTAGCTCGGCCATGCCCTCTTCTTTAAGTGCTACATCGGCAAAAAACAGGTGGTGATTAACGACCACCAGATCGGCTTCCAGCGCTTCCCGGCGTGCTTTGACTACAAAGCACTCTTCATACTGGGCACACTCGCTCCCCAGACAATTGTCTTTGGTTGATGTAGCCATATGCCAGACCGATGCCGATTCGGGGACGTCAACACATTCAGCCTTATCACCGCGCTTGGTCATTTTTGAGAAGCGCAGAATATTCGTTATGTGACGCGCATCTTCCTTCTGCAGAAAACGGCCTTCACTGTGGGCGCGCTCCAGATGGTGCAGACACACGTAGTTACTGCGGCCTTTCAGCAAGGCAACACGTATAGGCGCACCAAGTGCTTCGCGCACTGTGGGAATGTCGCGCTCGAAAAGTTGATCCTGCAAAGTTTTAGTGCCGGTGGACAACACCACTTTTCCGCCGGACAACATGGCCGGCACCAGATAGGCAAAGGTTTTACCGGTACCGGTGCCCGCCTCTACCAGGCAAGCCGCATCTGCCTTAATGGCATCAGCAATACGTTCCGCCATTTCGGTCTGTTGCGGCCGTGCTTTGAAGGCGGGAATCTGGCGAGCCAGCGGTCCTTCAGGGGTAAATACATCAGCGACTTGTTCGACCAGGCTCATGCCAAGATTCTACCAGCCAGTCGGCAGAGAACTGACGATTTGCCACGGAACCCCTGTGGCGGGGATAATGATGCTTTGCGTCAAAGACTTAAGAGGTAACACCTGTGAAGTGGACCATTATCTGGATTTTTGTGCTGTCGACACTATTTGTGCACTTCCGCGGCCGTGTGCGTCTGCGTCCTTTCCGCCAGATTACCGATCACTCGACGTTTCTGGCACCGGTGAATGTGCTGCTATACGCCGCATCAACCGTGCCCAACGTGCCTTATCTGGACGCCAAAGAATTCCCGGAAATGAAGATCTTTGACGATAACTGGGAAAAGATCCGCGAAGAAGGCATCAAACTGGCTGAGCTCGGCCAGATCAAGGCCTCGGATACCTATAACGATGTGGGCTTTAATTCTTTCTTCCGCACCGGTTGGAAGCGTTTTTACCTGAAGTGGTACGACACGGCCCACCCTTCAGCCGAAGAGCTGTGCCCGGTGACCTGCGGTCTGCTCAAGCAGGTGCCGAATGTTAAAGCCGCCATGTTTACACACTTGCCACCGGGTGCCCGCCTGGTGAAACACCGTGACCCATATGCTGGTTCGATCCGCTACCACCTGGGATTGTCGACACCGAATGATGACCGCTGCTTTATTGACGTAGATGGTGAACGTTATAGCTGGCGCGATGGCAAGAGTGTGTTCTTTGATGAAACCTTCATTCACTACGCCGAAAACGAAACCGACAAAGACCGCCTGATTTTCTTCTGCGACGTTGAGCGCCCATTGGCTGGATCCTGGATTCAAGCCTTTAATCGCTGGTTTGGTCGTTATGTGGTCGGCGCTGCCGCTTCACCGAACGCCGATGGCGATAAAACCGGTGTGCTGAATAAAGTATTCGGCGTGGTTTACAAAGGCCGTGTCTGGGCCAAAGGTCTGAAATCACGCAACCGCACGGCCTACTACGTTGGCAAATGGGTCATTCTGGGCGGTATTCTGGCGCTGATACTCTTTGCATAAAGTGAGCAACTAGTCATGCGTTTACTGCACACCATGCTGCGCGTGGGTGACCTCGACAAGTCACTGGATTTCTACACCCGCATTTTGGGGATGTCCCTCCTACGTCAGCACGATTATCCCGAAGGCAAGTTCACACTCGCCTTTGTGGGTTATGGTGCCGAATCAGAGCAAGCTGTTATCGAACTCACCTATAACTGGGGCGTTGATCAATACGACCTGGGCAACGCCTATGGCCACATTGCGCTTGAGGTAGATGACGCCTATGCCGCCTGCGACAAGATTCGCGAGGCTGGCGGCAAGGTGGTGCGTGAAGCAGGCCCGATGAAGCATGGCAATACCGTGATTGCTTTTGTGGATGATCCCGATGGCTACAAAATCGAACTCATCGAGCGCAAGAACCGCATCAACTAATGGGTAAGCGGCTCGACAAGCTTGAAAGCAAGCTACAGGTCTGGATGGAGCGGGCCAATAAAGGTAATCATCTACTCGGTCTGAGTGCACTACTATCGTTTGGCGGCACGCTCACCGCGGCCTACCCGGTAACGGCTGTTATTGTCACGGCCGTGATGATGGCACCCCGTCGTTGGCTCACCCTAAGTGCGGCCTGCTCTCTAGGGAGTGCTGCAGCGGGCGCTGTTATCGTCGGTGTTGCACATCTGCTGGGCTATAACGAAATTCACCATTTATTCCCTAACCTCATCAGCCCGGAAACCTGGGCGGAGGCTTCGCGCTGGATTGGTGACTATGGTATTTGGGCTATCTTTGGTGTGGGTGCTTCACCACTGCCCCAGATGCCACTGCTTATTTTCTTCGGCATCGTGGATGACCGAATTCTGGAAGCCTTTAGCGCACTCTTTGCCGGCAAATTAATCAAATACACACTGATTGCCTGGGTGACGCAGCATTTTCCGGAAAAACTCAGCTTCTTTAAGCGAATTAACGGCAAAATTAACCGCAATCAACCGCAATAAGCTGGCGGCATACCGCCCATCAGCGTAAAATTGCCACGTGGGCGATTTGTCGTCCCTGTCCTTTATTACCGGAGTTAGCATGTTTCCCGAATACCGTGAGCTGATCACCCGCCTCAAGACGACTGACCGTCATTTCACTAACCTGTTCGACAAGCACAATGATCTGGATCAGAAGATCAAGAACATGGAAGCCCACGTTGAATCGGGTACGCCGGAAGAGATCGAAACCCTGAAAAAAGAGAAGCTGCACCTGAAGGATGAGCTGTATGCGATCCTGAAGAAAGCAGAAGCCTAATCAAGGTTCAAAAGCTGCCGGTTTTGCTATTCGTGGAACCGGCAGTCTTTCATAGTCACATCGTGACTGAAGTCTTCTGAGGTATAAACGCTCCCGGTGAGCGTGCCTTCAAAAGTCATTACCCGCCCTGCCGGCGCAACGCCCAACACATTCCGGCACCAGAGCGATACCTCACCCAAGCCATTGACACGCACATCGGCAACCATGGCATTCGAATTACCCTTAGGGGCTTTAATAAATTTAGCCTGACCCTGTAGGGTTTCTCCTACATATTTTTTGGTGCTCAGTGCATTCTTCTGCGCCGCCTTGGCGATCCCCGATAAAGCAGCTAACGATAGCGCTGGTTTAGTCGCCGGCGCGGCACTCTGCACAGGGGCACTAACTACCGGCTTAACGGCTACCGATGGCACTGGATCGTTTGTACTGGACGACAGGGTAGTTGGCTCAGGCACTGAACGCCCCTCTGAGACTGTCACCGGATTTTGCGTTAAGGAACAAGCGGTTAAGAATGTAATGAACAACCAAACGGGGTATGACGCAATGTGCATAACAAAGGCTTTCAGAGCAGGTAACCGGCATTCTAACCCGCAACATATCTCACTCAATAGCTTACACAGGGATTACAATATCGTTTCAATTTTATGAAACAAATAGGACTCCCATGTTCGGCAAGCTCATGCCTAAAGAAGGCAAGTATTTTGATCATTTCAACGCACACGCCGCTCTGATTGCCAAAGGCGGTGAACTGCTGACCCAGCTGATCGGTGCCTTGGCGACTAATGCCGACCACGTCGAACGCCTTGCCGAAGAAATTGACGTCGTTGAGCGCCAGGCCGACAAAATCACCCACGAAACGCTGGCACAACTGCATAAGTCCTTTATTACGCCCTTTGATCGCGACGAAATTCACGAGCTGATCAGCGGCATGGATGACATTCTGGACATCATCCAGGATGTGGCCGAGTCCGTATCTCTATACGACATCAAGCAAGTCCCGCAGGAAGCTGTTGCCCTCGCCGAAGTAACGGCCCGCTGCTGCAATCACATTACCGCCGTCGTTAAGCTATTGGACAGTATGCAGAACGGCCCGCACATCCTGACCATCTGCCACCAGATTGATGACCTCGAGTCCGATGCAGACCGTATGCTGCGCGAGTTAATGTCTAAAGTATTCCGCGAAGAACCCGATGTGCGCCAGGTAATCAAGCTGAAGGAAATTTACGAGCTGCTCGAATCGGTATCGGACCGCTGCAAGGACGTGTCCGGTACGGTTGAGGCGATCGTCCTCGAAAACTCCTGATCGCGCATTATGGATAATCTGCAAATGAGCCTGGGGGTGATCATCACCCTGGTGATTGTGGCGTTGCTGTTTGATTTTATGAATGGCTTCCACGATGCGGCCAATTCAATTGCCACGATTGTTTCAACTCGCGTATTAAAGCCACACCAGGCGGTTATTTGGGCGGCGGCTTTTAACTTTCTCGCCTACTTCCTGTTTGAACTCAAGGTTGCGGGCACGATTGGTAAAGGCACCATCGACCCATCGATTGTGGATCACTACCTCATCTTCGGCGCACTCGTCGGCGCCATTGTCTGGAACGTGATTACCTGGTACTACGGCATTCCCTCTTCTTCTTCCCACGCGCTTGTCGGCGGCCTAGTCGGTGCAGCCGTTGCCAAGGCCGGCTTCGGTAGCCTTATCTCGGCCGGCGTGCTCAAGATTATCGCCTTCATCTTTATCGCCCCGATGCTGGGCTTTACCATTGGTAGCCTGATGATGGTAATTGTTTCCTGGCTGTGTAGAAACATGTCGCCCAGCAAGGTGGATAAACACTTCCGCCGTCTGCAACTGGTTTCTGCTGCCGGTTATAGCTTAGGCCATGGTGGCAATGATGCCCAGAAAACGATCGGTATTATCTGGATGCTGCTGATTGCCGCAGGTGTTTCGAAATCTGGCGAACACGTCCCGGTGTGGGTGGTGCTGTCCTGCTACACGGCGATGGGTTTAGGCACCATGTTTGGCGGCTGGCGCATCGTTAAGACCATGGGTAATCGTATTACCAAATTAAATCAGGCACGCGGTTTCTGTGCCAACAGCGCCGGCGCGATGACCCTGTTCTTTGCTACGGCACTGGGCATTCCCGTTTCAACCACGCACACCATTACCGGTGCTATCGCCGGAGTAGGCTCGACCCGCGGCGCCCGCCGTGTGCGTTGGGGCGTGGCTGGCAATATTGTCTGGGCGTGGATTCTTACCATTCCCTGCAGCGCATTGATTGCTGCCGCGGCATGGTGGCTAGGAACCAAGCTGCTCTGAATGCAAACGGCAAGACCTTAGAATTTTCTGCAGTCTTACTTAACGCGGGTAAAATCCGCGAATGCGCCACGCCACCTTCAAGATACTAACGCCTTGCTTTAAGCGGGCGTTTTTGTGCCTTTGCCTTTGCCTTTTCCTGCCCATAGCGTCACAGGCGAGCACCTTCTTTTTTCCGGAGATGCATCCAACGCAGGCGCGAACTGATCCGCCCAACTGGTTAAAGGATGGCGCCGGTGGTGATGGCTACGTCAGTATCACATCAGAAGTGGTGCCAGTCGGCAGCTGTGCCCGCCTCGCATCCAGTAGCTTCTGGGGTTCAGACAAGGTTCAACTGGTGCTATCGGTAACCAGCAACGGTTTTAAAAGCCGAATGGACCAGATGGATATACCCGTTGCAACATTTGACGGCCGCGAGAATGGTGCGGAGTGCGCATCGCTGAGCACGGCCCCTATTCAGGTTGTCCCGCTCTCCGTTCTGGGGGTGCGATCACTCCTCAACCCGGGTAGGCTATCGCTGACCATCAATGTACGAAGTGCCATTGACTCAAACAGTGATTTTGTAGGCTCGGCCAAACTATTGCTGGGCGCCGCCACCCTAGTCGCCACGGGTGGCGCATCGGCGCTGGTCGGTGGTGCTACCGCCGTTGTTGGCAATTCCGTATTGGCCGACACCGAAGCGCGTGCCAATAAAATGATGAAGGGCATGACGGATGCCCGTGTACCGATCTCCCTGACATGGTCTGACTTGCGTAAGGGTTTACACACTATTCAGATCCCGGTTTACCGTGCAGATCAGATGGGCAGCGTTTCCGACAAGAAGATACAGCAGCTACAGTCTGATCCCGCTGCTGAAAAAATTCATTTATTTACGATACGTCTGGATTTTTCATATTTCCGGACACTGTTCTACCCCGCTGTCGAAGACCTCAGCAACCTCGGCGTACGTGAAAACATCTCCGCCGAACGAATACTGAATCACCTGGTGCCCGGCACTAAAGATAATTTCATGCAGATTCTCAACAGTTCGGCACCCAGCCAGCTAAGAATTTTGTCGAATGCCAGCGGTAAAGATCTTTCCCGTGCCTGTTCACTGGGTTTTGAAAAACTCCGTACGGCAGGCCTGGACAATCCCGATATCGCCTTGGTCATGAAATCCTTTATGGATGAAGCACGAGGCACTACTGGGTGGTATCAGGACACAGATGTGGTTAAAACCTGTTTTGCGCAGGCACCGAAAGTTGAATCGGCACTGACTCTAATCTATGGTGATCCTGGCCAAACGGCTTCAGTGGCGGCTCCTATAGGCACATCGCCCGCCACCCACTAGACACATCATCAGAATCTATAACCGATTTAGGCTATAGACATCACTCAATCGGGGAATTATCGGGGAACACAGAGACTCCTAGAATCAATCTCAAGATTCTTACTAGGAGTTCACCATGTCTAGACGACCCGCACGGCTGCTCACTGCCAGTCTACTTGCCCTACCTCTGGCACTTTCATTCGCCTATGCCCAAACGGCTACCCCTGCCGCCACATCCAGCCCAGCGAAAGTCAGCCTGATTGATCGCCCACAACCGGATATTAACGCCCTGCCCGATGATGAATACGGCAAGCTCGCCCGCTATGGTTATGAGCTGACGACACGCACCTTTGCTTATATCGGCCCGGAAGTAAAGAACAAGAAAATGCGCTATGCCGGCAATAACCTGGCCTGCACCTCCTGCCATGAAGAAAGTGCCAGCAAGCCGTACGCCATGCCCTGGGTGGGGGTCACTGCCACATTCCCTCAATATCGCGGTCGTGAAGATGATCTGAGTACCGTAGAGGAACGCGTCAACGGCTGTATGCAGCGTAGTATGGCCGGCAAGCCCTTACCGCTGGACTCCCGCGAAATGAAGGCTTATGTGACTTACATCCACTTCCTGTCGACCGGCATTCCGGTAGGCGCTAAGGTGGAAGGTTCGGCGACTTTCCCGTC
>JACCDN010281302.1_pt1 | contig 14122 bp, 13 predicted proteins | sample 7441691 | NCBI WGS metagenome assembly JACCDN01 (sample SAMN15323439, study PRJNA562643) | freshwater metagenome | isolation source: river surface water | place: USA:Blue River Watershed | collected 2017-08-16
AAACAGCAGCTACATATCTGCTATCTGTTGCCGAATTCATAAGCAAATGATCTGCTTTATCCAATGATATAAAGCTTTTTGGATGTTTAGCATATTCGTAAATTCTTTGAGCATTTTCAATGCCTACTACTTCGTCAATAGGAGAGTGCATAACTAGTAATGCTTTTTTTAAATTCGCTATTTTTGTTGGCATATCCTGATTTGCTATATCATCTAAAAATTGTTTTTTGATATTGAATTTCTTGCCACCAAGCACTATTTCTGCTTCTCCTTTTTCGTTTATTTCATCGATATGCTCTGCAAAATTATGTTGAACATGAGACGTATCACAAGGAGAACCAATTGTAGCAACCGCTCTTGCTTCTGGAATTTGACAGGCAGCTGCGATTGCCGCTGTGCCGCCAAGGCTATGACCTACCAGAATTTGTGGGGCTTGGAAATTTTTACGCATATAATCAGCAGCAGCTACTAAATCACTAACATTAGAGGAAAAATTAGTGTCAGCGAAGTTCCCACCGCTAGAACCAAGACCAGTATAGTCGAACCGGAATAATGCAATAGATGCATCTTGAAGCGCTCTTGCAATTCTACTAAGAGCAGTGATATCTTTGTTGCCAGTGAAATAATGAGCAAATAGCACATAAGCTTTCGGATTTTCAGGGGAATCAAGCCTAGCAACCAATTTGTCTCCCAGCGATCCAGTAAATGTTAACCTATGACTCAAAATTTAAAATCCTAAATATATTATTTTTATGAAAAAATATTTTTAAAAACAGAGTCGCGATTTTAAGTAAATAGTTTAATTTTGTCAACCTTTTAAGATTTCCTGAGTTTCTTAACGAGATTATCTATAATATATTACCATATTTACTTTTTGTTAATACAATGACAATTACAATAATATTATGGTTGGTGCTTGGGTTTTATAAGAATCGACCTGCTTTGGAACGAACAAAATTGGAGACAAAGTTATGGGAACTATAGTAGCGTTAATGATAGTAGTAGCGAGTCTGTTATTACCATTTTTAGATAAAATTATTGAATATTTGTATCCAAGAAGCGCACTATCTGAGTCTGAAAACACGGTAGATCAAGTGTTAAATGAAACTGATTGCGCTCGTATTCATAAAATGATTGAGTAATTATAGACTCTTAATTTACTATATAATTTGGCCATACTAGAAGTTTGCGTAGATTATTCTTGCTCTAAGTAGGAATTTATTTAGTGATTTTGTGTGGTGTTTATGTTATTAAGATGTACTTCTAATGAAATATATTTTTTAAGTGACAATTTTAATTGATGATATAAAATTATCTAGCCCTGTTATACTAGCTCCTATGTCTGGGGTGACTGATTTGCCCTATAGAAAACTAGTTAAGCAATTTGGTGCTGGGCTTGTGATATCAGAGATGATTGCAAGCAGAGCCATGATTGTTCAATCTCATCAATCAATGAAAAAATGTGCCATATTGCATGATGATGCAACAGCTGCCTGTGTTCAGCTAGCTGGATGTGAACCTAATATAATTGCTGATTCTGCAAAAATGAATGAGGATATGGGGGCTAAGATTATAGACCTGAATTTTGGTTGTCCTGCAAAAAAAGTAGTAGGTGGTTATTCTGGGTCAGCATTGATGCGAGATGAAAAGTTAGCCGCTGAAATATTATATAGTACGGTAAAGGCTGTAAAAATTCCTGTGACTGTAAAAATGAGAGTTGGTTGGGATGAGAATACAAAAAATGCTCCTGTCCTTGCAAAAATCGCTGAAGATGCCGGTGTAAAAATGGTTACAGTGCATGGTAGAACTAGGTGTCAGTTTTACACAGGAAAAGCTGATTGGGAATTTATTTCTAAGGTAAAAGAATCGGTTAAAATTCCTGTGGTTGCTAACGGCGATATAGTATGTTTTAATTCGGCTAAAGAAGCCTTAGATAAGTCTGGAGCTGATGGCATAATGATTGGCCGAGGGGCTTACGGCAAGCCTTGGCTTATTTCTCAGGTTGCATATTTTTTGAAAACAGGTGATAAATTGCCTGATCCATCTATAAGCGAACAACTAATAGTTGTTTTAAATCATTATGATGATATGATAAATTATTATGGATTAGATGCTGGAGTAAAAATGGCTAGAAAACATTTAGGGTGGTATAGTAGTGGCTTGCCGAACTCTAGTGAATTTAGGGCTATCATTAATCGAACTGTTAACGCTAATGAAGTAAAAGAAAGAATACAAGAATTTTATAATTCTATTCCGGTTGTATTATAAGTTGTAATGATATATGAAAGATATAGAATATAAGTCAATTATTGATGTAATCGAAGAAAAAATCGATAGGTTTTTTGAGATGCATGAAAATGAATCTCCTGAATCTGGTTTGTATGAAAGAGTTTTAAAAGAAGTTGAGAAAGCCCTTATAAAAAAAACTATCATCCATACAAATGGCATTCAGATAAAAGCTTCAAAGATTTTAGGCATTAATAGAAATACTCTGAGAAAAAAAATGAAAGAGTTGAATATATAATATTATTTACATAATAATCTTATATATCAAAAGAAATCTTCCTAAGATATAAGACAATGTATATATTAGTTTTATCGATTTAATAGGGTATAAATACTAATTTTAGGTGTTTTATATATGATTTTTTTAAGGCAATTATGGCAAAACATAGCTAAACATCGCTACGGTAAAAATATTCAGCATATTATTACAGTTTTTGTTGCGATATTCCTTTTGATCAATAGTTTTTTTGTGTATTTAGAATTTCAATCTAATAAGATTGATCAGGTAAATATTATTAGATTGACGCTAATTATTTTAATAGGATCTCTTTTTTTTGCTATTTTTTTAATCAATAACCGAACTACCAGTTTTTTTGATTTCATCAATAGAAGTAAAAAAAGAGTATCTAAGCTCAGAAAGAGAATAATAATTGCTTTTAGTCTTGGTGCTGCGGTTCCAACGATTATTGTTGCAGTTTTTTCCACGTATTTCTTTAATTTTGGGGTGCAATCATGGTTTGACGATAAAGTTTCCAGGGTTTTAGAGCAATCAATCATAGTTGGGGAGTCTTACATAAATGAGCATGTGTTGCAATTAAAAGAAACCGCAATTTCAATTTCTGATGATTATGATGATTTATACTATAAATTAATTTATAATCCTGATTTATTTCAAGAAATCCTCACCGGACAAGCCGAAATGCGAGATCTTGATGAAGCAATCATTTTCAAGAAAGATACAAATACTGTTTTAGCGCAAACTGCTTTAAGTTTTTCTTTGTCTTTTCTTACTATACCAACTCATATTTTTCAAAAAGTTAATAAAGGCGAGGTGGTACAGATAGTTTCTGATCCAACTAAAATAAGAATTCTAATAAAGCTGCGTAATTATCATGATACTTATCTATTGATAGGGAGGTTGGTAGATGAAAAAATAATTGATCACATTAATAAAACTAATGGTGCTGCCCAGGAATATTTTAGGCTAAAAACTCAGATATTTGATCTACAAGTAAAATTTTCAATGATTTTTATTTTACTAGCAATTATTCTGCTTCTAGCTGCAATTATTTGGGGTAGACATTTTGCTGAGCGAATAGTTAAACCTATTAGAGAGCTAGTAATTGCAGCAGAAAAAGTAAAAAATGGTGACTTAACTGCCCAAGTACCAGAACAGGAATTAAAAAAAGATGAAATAAAAATATTATCATCCGCTTTTAATAGGATGGTTAAACAAATAGATCGGCAGCAGCGAGATCTGCTAATAGCGCAAAGAGCTTTAGCTTGGTCAGATGTAGCAAGAAGAGTTGCCCATGAAATAAAAAATCCTTTGACTCCTATTCAACTTTCTGCAGAAAGGTTATTAAGAAAATTTAAAGACCAAGTTCAAGATCAAGATTCTTTTGAAAGATATATTAATAATATTACTAAAAACTCTAATGAAATTAAAATGATAGTTTCAGAGTTTGTTAACTTCGCAAAGCTACCATCCCCTGACTTCTCTGAATGTGAGATAGTGTCAATGACTAATTATTTAGTCGATTCTAGAAGACTTATCAACGATGATATTATATATAAAATTGTTTCAAATGTTAAATCTTTTGAATTAATCTGTGATAATGCGCAAATAAATCGGGTTATGGTTAATTTACTACAAAATGCTGAGGATGCTTTAGAAGGGGTTGGTTACCAAAAGGAAATCATAGTTCAAATCATGATAGAGGGAGAATTTGCTGAGATTTCTGTTTTAGATAACGGTCCAGGTTTCGATGCTAAAATTCTAGAGAATGTAACAAAGGCATATTTTACAACTAAAGTGAAAGGCACTGGTCTTGGTCTTGCTATTGTTGACAGAATTGTTCAGGATCATTTTGGTGTTTTGAATATTTTTAACAGAGAAGAGGGTGGCGGGGCTGTAAAATTAACTTTTAATGCTCATGAGTTAAGGATTAAGTTAAAATAAACCTTTTAAGTCGTTAATATTTTAACTTTTTTGTATGATCTTGACTAATATGTTGCATAAATGCTATTATTTATGTTGATTTATCTTTTTTATAGCGATAACTTACTATTTGAATGTTTGTTTAGTTAATCATTTTAAGAAGTTAGTAAATTAAGTAAGATTATTTTTATATTGGGGAAAACTTATGGCATTAGATGTTCTTATAATAGACGACGAGATGGATATCAGAGATATAATATCCGATATCCTAAAAGATGAGGGTTTTTCTAGCCGAACTGCTGCAAATAGCACTCAAGCATTTAAGGCAATAGCTGAAAAAACACCAAATGCTGTTATACTTGATATTTGGTTGCAAGGTAGCGAACTTGACGGTCTTGGGATTTTAGAAATAATAAAAAAACAATATCCTTTAATGCCTGTTATAGTTATTAGTGGGCATGGTACCATTGAAACGGCCGTAAGTTCTATAAAAATGGGTGCGTACGACTATTTGGAAAAGCCATTTACTCACGATAAGATAATAATATTGTTAAAGAGAGCTTGCGAGGCTTCTAAGCTAAGAAGAGAAAATATAGATTTAAGGTCTAAGGTGATTGATAAAACCGAGTTTATAGGTTCTTCTTCTGTGATGACTAAGCTTAAAGGAGACATTGACAAGGTAGCTCCAACCTCGGGAAGAGTGATGATTCATGGTGGTATTGGTAGTGGTAAAGAACTAGTAGCAAGGTTGATTCATAAAAAATCCAGAAGAGTAGGTGGAGCGTTTATCGTTTTTAGTCCAACTTCAATGTCAGCGAACAAGATTCAGCAAGAATTATTTGGTGATGAAGAAAAACAAGAGCAAGGCGCTGTTTTTGATAAAAGGATTAGTATTCTAGAGGCCGCTCATAACGGCACTTTGTACATAGATGAAGTTGGTGATTTGCCAATGGTGATACAGAATAAGTTACTTAAGTTTTTAAAAGATCAAACTTTGGTAAAAACCAATAACAAGACAGTAAAGTTAGACATAAGATTTATTACTTCTTCGACTAAAGATTTACAATCAGAGATTGCTCAAGGTAAATTTAGGCAAGATCTGTATTTTAGGCTCAATGTTGTTGCGCTTTATGTAATGAATTTATCAGAAAGAAAAGAAGATATACCTCTTTTAGTAAAGTATTTTATCAAACAATTATCAAAATTTTCTGGGTTAAAAGAAAGAGAATTTTCTGATGAATCTATAGCGGCTTTGCAAGCTTATAACTGGCCTGGTAATGTAAGACAACTTAGAAATGTAGTTGAATGGACCCTGATAATGAATCCACCATCATCTGGGGGGGCGGAAAAAATAAAATCGGATATGCTACCACATGATGTGATAAATAATAGTGTAAATATATCTAAACCTGATAATAATTTGGATATGATGTCTATGCCGCTTCGCGAAGCAAGAGAAGTGTTTGAAAGGCAATATTTATCGGCGCAGATGAATAGATTTAACAATAATATATCAAAAACTTCAACTTTTGTTGGGATGGAAAGATCTGCGCTGCATAGAAAACTTAAGATGCTAAGTATTCATGCTGCAAGTAAACTAGATCAAGAAAAAGAGGTGGATCTGGCTTGAGTCGTTTTTTTAGATTTTGTTTTTGTTAGGAACGTAAGGAGCAACCTTAATTACTATAATTTATTAGTTATTTTATGAAAAAATTGATTTTCTTGGCTTTTTTATTTTTAGTAATAGCTTGTAGGGATAATAACACCGAGAATAAAGCAGAGCTTTCTCGGGATATTAGTGATAAGATAAAGCATTATATATCTTCGCGTTCCCAGCAAAAACAAATAATTGATATAAAAAATACGTTTGGTATCAATTTAAAAGGTGTAAAGCTAACTGCTATTGACTTCGCAGGTTCTGATTTATCGGATATAGATTTCTCAGAAGCAGAAATAATAAGAGCTAATTTTTCCGGCTGTAATTTAGATGGAGTGAAATTTTCTGGAGCAACAATTCAAGAAAGTGATTTTTCTGGTGTTGTTTTTAATAAATTTAAAGCCGAAAATGTTGATTTTCAAGCATCTACTTTTAATAAGGCAAAATTTATAGATTCTGATTTTTCTGGCTGTAATTTTGAAGAATCTGAATTCACCGAGACTGTAATCCAGAATTCAAAATTTGAAGGAGTGAATTTATCAAAAGCCACTATCCAAAATGTTATAATTGAAAACTCTAATTTTCAAAAAGCTAATTTAATATCTTCGATTTTTAACAATGTTAATCTTAAGAATACCGCTTTTTTCGGTGTTGATATGAGAAAAGCCCTATTATCAAAAATAGTTGCACAAGATTGTAGTTTTGAGTCTTCGGATTTAAGCGAGGTTGAGTCTGTAGGAGGTGTTTTTGCAAATAGTGATTTTAGCCAAGCTATTTTGGATGATTCTAAATTTACTGGAGATACGAAATTTTCATCTTGTTTGTTTCCATATTCTTCTTTCAAAAGAGCATTATTTGACAAACTCTCAATCAATAATTGCAATATGATGGATGCAGTTTTTGGTTCTTCAATTATTAAATCTAGTAGAATTCAGGATACATATTTAGATAATGCGAATTTTACTAGTGCTAAAATTTCGAATTTATCTATGGAAAATGTATTAATTTCAAATGGAGAGTTTGACCAATCCTCTGTCAGTGAGTTTAAAGTTTCTAACTCAAATTTAAGTAATGTTCATTTTTCGAATAATACTATAAATAAAGCAGAGTTTGTTAATATTGACCTAACTCAATCTTTACTAGAAAATTGCACTATGGAAGATTCCTCTTTTAGGAATTCAAATTTAAGTAAGATAATTTTTATAGAATCAAATATTAGGCGGACGGGATTTACAACAACTATACTTAATAAAATAGCTTTAATAAATTCTAATCTAGAGGAAAATCTATTTAATAATTCTCCAATTACTAACTCGCAAATTAGAGGTGTGTATAATGTTGCAATTATGGTTATTAATTCGCCTTTATCCCGTAATATTCTAATTAATAATAAGGGTTTATCGAATATAGTCGTTCAAGGTTCTTATAACTCGATGGAAGAGCTTCTAGCTAGTCGTGATTTATCAAACTTGAATATGGCTTACATGGATTTTTCAAAATTAGAACTAAAACAAGTAACATTTACTGGTTCTATCTTTCAAGGAGCTAAAATGCTAGATTCTAAGTTTACTAGCTGTTTATTTGAAGATGTGGATTTTAGTAAAGCAGATTTGTCAAGAGCTGATTTCTTGGAATCTTCTATTTCTAGCTCAAATTTTAAGAAGTCAATTTTGAATGCAACTGGATTAGTTTCAACAAAGCTAAATAATCTTGATTTTACAAGAGCTTTTGTAACAAATATTAATAGTAAAAATGCCGTTTTAGTTTCTGTAATTGGCCTTGGTAACTAGATTTTTAGTATAGCATGAAAGTAGAAATTAGTAAGCAGAAACAGGGCGGTTTCATTATAGGTGTTGGAACAGATGTGGTACAAATAAGCAGAATAGAACAATTATACGAAAAATTTGGTGAGAGGTTTTTGTATAAAAACTACCATCAACTTGAAATAAATAGATTTCATGAATTAGAACAAGGGAGTAAATATTCATTTTTAGCAAAAAGATTTGCAGCTAAAGAAGCGATATCAAAAGCGTTTGGGTTGGGTATTGGCCCTAAAATGAATTTTAAAGATATTGCAATATTGAATAATTCATCTGGAGCACCGGTTGCAAAAATTTTTACTAAATTAATTGATAATTTAGATGATTATTCTATTCATGTTTCGCTCTCAGACGATTATCCGATTGCTCTTGCTTTTGCTGTGGTAACTAAGTAGAATGTCAGCGTTTTATAGATGTAACAGTGCCATAGTCGTTCAATTTGAATTAGATGCTAGGCGCGGAGGAGTAACAAGGCACATAATTTATAAGTGAATGACTAAATTTAACTAAATTGGCAAGAAATGTTATTATTAGAAAGCAAAAAAAGCAAAGGCACACTAGATACTATACATTTTATAGGCATTGGTGGAATAGGAATGAGCGGCATTGCTGAAATCATGCATAATTTAGGTTATAAAGTTCAAGGGTCTGATCTAGTTGCTAATAACAACACAAAAAGGCTTTTAGATATGGGTATTAAGGTTTTTATTGGTCATGATGCGGCTAATATAATCAATGTGTCATATGTAGTAGTTTCTTCTGCTGTACATGATAATAATCCAGAAATAAAAGAGTCAATAATAAAACAAATTCCAGTAATAAAAAGAGCTGAAATGCTAGCTGAATTGATGCGCCTTAAATGTTCTGTAGCTGTTTCTGGTTCGCATGGTAAAACTACTACAACTTCACTAATAGCTTGTATGTTTGAATCATCTGGGCTTACTCCTACTGTTATAAATGGTGGCATTATTAATCAGAGGATGACAAATGCTTATATTGGAGAAGGTGATTATTTAATAGCTGAAGCTGATGAGTCGGACGCAACCTTTATAAAAATTCCTGCTACTATTGCGGTGATAACTAATATAGATCCCGAACATATGGATTTTTATAAAGATTTTTCTAGTTTAGTATCTGCTTTTAAAAGTTTTGTCACGAACTTGCCATTTTATGGTTTTGCAGTGTTATGTATTGATCACCCAGTTGTTCGAGATTTATCTTCGCAACTAACAGAGCGCCGAATAATTACTTACGGTATAGAATCTAGGGATGCTAACATTAGGGCCTATAATATTAAATCTGATATCACCTCATCTACTTTTGATGTAGAAATAAAATTGCCTAATGTAGATGGATCAACAATAATAGAGCAAGTTTCAATACCTGTTCCTGGCAAACATAATGTGCTTAATTCTTTGGCAGCTATTGCTATTGGAGCAGAGCTTGATTTTGGTATTAAAGCTATTAAGAATGGGTTTAAATATTTTGAAGGAGTAAAAAGGCGTTTTACTAAAGTTTGCGAGTATCGTGGAGCAGAAATTATTGATGATTATGCGCATCATCCGGTAGAAATTCAAGCCACTCTTGCTACTGCAAAATCTATAGCAGAAAAGAGAAAAAGTAAAGTTATTGCTATTTTTCAACCGCATAGATATTCAAGAGTCAAAGATCTATTTAGCGATTTTACTAAATGTTTTGCTGATAGTGACAAACTATATATAGTTGATATTTACGGTGCTGGGGAAGCTCCAATTGATGGCATAAATACAGCTGCTTTGATCAAAGAAATAGCTAAATCAGGAATGAAGCCAGAATTTATATCAGATCATGAAGATATTGCAGGAATCATCATGTCTAATGTCAATGAAGGTGACCTTGTAATTATGATGGGAGCCGGGAGTATTTCTTCTTGGGCTCATCAGTTACCAAGTAAATTTACAAATATTGCTTAGGTTATATGGATTTTCAGAAAGTTAAGGGCATATATAAAAAAGACTATAATCTAAAACATCTAACTTGGCTGAAAGTTGGAGGCAATGCAGATATATTCTTTAAACCTGAAGATATTGACGATCTTATAGAGTTTTTGAAGGAAAATAACGGTAAATTTCCTGTTAGTATAATTGGGGCTGGATCTAATGTAATTATCAGAGATAATGGGGTTGAAGGGGTCGTTATAAAGCTTGGTAGAAATTTTACAGATATAGAATTTATTGGTGATAATTTAATTGCTGTTGGTAGTGGATGTTTAAATTTTAATTTAGCAAAATTTTGTTTAGCTTCCCTCATTACAGGGTTTGAATTTTTGGTTGGAATTCCTGGTACGGTAGGTGGCGGAGTGGCTATGAACGCGGGTTCTTATGGTTCTGAGTTTAAAGATATAGTTGCTTTCGTCGAGGCTTTGGATAATCGGGGTAATTTGATAAGTTTTTCTGCTGATGAGATTGGGTTTTCCTATCGCTCTAATTCTCTACCTCAAGATTTGATTTTTACCAGAGTTTTCTTTGTCGTAAAAAATAGAAGCGATTCAGAAAAAATAGAGCAGAAAATGCGTGAAATAACTGCCGCAAGAAACTCTTCTCAGCCAGTTATTGAAAAAACCGGCGGAAGTACCTTTGCTAATCCAGAAGGTCTAAAAGCCTGGGAATTGATAGATAAAGCCGGGCTGCGAGGGGCAAAAATAGGCGGAGCTTGCATGTCTGAAATGCATTGTAATTTCATGATTAATTATAATAATGCCACTGCTAGCGATATGGAAAATTTAGGTGAGTTAGTTAGACAAAAAGTTAGAGAAGATAGCGGTATAGAATTAAAATGGGAAATTAAAAGAATGGGAAGATTATAGTACTTATAAAGTCAGGAGCTGTTAAGTAACAGTTGGCATGTAATTATAAAGTAATTACAATTGTTAATCCAATCAGGGAAATATTTAATATGAATGCAAAAATCGTAAAAATTGGTAATTCGAGAGGTTTAAGATCTGGGTGGGGAAAAGCTTTTCAAAAGATGGCTAAAAACGGTGATGATAATCTTTTAGATGAAGATATCATAGTTTATCCTTGGGACGAGAAGGAATGACAGTGGTAGGTTTAGGTTCTAGATTTGATATTTTACTTGTAACTCTTGATCCAACTTAAAAAACTATAGCAAAAGAAATTATAAGAGCTTTGTAATATGAACAATTTTAACACTATATATAAAGAAAAATCACTTATTGTTGAACTAGACTCGATTAGCAAATTATCTGATCTTGCATTGATTGATTTTGTTAAGCTCAATGGCAAGTTCATAGATGAATTTACTATCAATAAAAGCATAACCAAAAAACATGTGGTTGTTATTGGAGGCGGTATGTCTGCTGAATCTGAAGTCTCTTATATGTCATCAAATGGTATTGTTAGATCCATCATCGAGCTTGGTCATCATGTTACTTTCGTTGATATGGGGGCAGATATTGCTGTTGTACTCTCGAAGTTAAAGCCGAATGTTGTTTATAATGCATTGCATGGTACTTATGGGGAAGATGGGTGCTTACCTGGTCTGCTTAATATAATGCGTATACCTTATACCGGCCCTGGGGTTCTAGCATCAGCAATTGCTTTTAATAAAAAGAAATCTTGTGAAATTTTTATAGCAAGTGGCATAAAGATTCCAGAGTGTAAAATTGTTAGCAAGTCAGATGCTTATAAAAATGATCCTATACCACGTCCTTATGTTATTAAGCCTATCTCTCAAGGCTCTAGTGTTGGCGTAGAAATTATCTTTGCTGAAGATGATTTTTCTTTTGCTAACTATGATTTTCCATATGGTGACGAAATTTTAGTGGAGCAATATATCAAAGGCAGAGAAATGCAAATTGCCGTATTAAATGGCAGAGCTATGGGTGTTCTTGAAATAAAACTATTAAAAGGAAAACGGTTTTATGACTATGAAACCAAATATACAGAGGGCTTTGCAGAGCATTTATTACCAGCACCAGTACCAGCTGAAGTTTATGAGTCAATAAAAAAAATGGCTGAAAAAGTTTGCGCTATATTAGGTTGTACGGGTATGGTAAGAGTTGAGATGATATATTCTTCTGAAGATAACAAGTTATATATGCTAGAAGTAAATACACATCCAGGTATGACTCCTTTGTCTATTTGTCCAGAAATTGCTAGCCTAGAAAATATGTCTTATAAAGATCTTGTTAAGGAAATACTTGAGAAAGCAAGGTTTGAATAATGTCTAAACAAAAAGCCAATAATAGTAAAGTAAAAATAGGTTTTAGAAGACGCCTTGGCATATATTATGCACGCTTTATGATGGTGGTTAAAATTATAATATTACTAATAATTGCTCTTTTTTTATTCACTAACTTCTTTCAAGTGCAAAAACAAAAAATATTCAATAAATTTGTTGATATAACGGCTGAGGCAGGATTTGTTCTTAAATATTTGACCATTCAAGGCCAAAAGAATATGCCAGATAGCCATATTATGGAAGCAATAGGGCTTATTCGTGAAGTGCCAATATATTCATTAAACATAGATGATATTCGAAAAAGAATAGAAAATAATCCATGGGTAAAATTGGTTCTAGTGCAAAGAAAGTTACCAGATACATTGTATATAGCAATTAATGAGAGAGAGCCAATAGCTATTTGGCAATTTAACCAAAAATTATATCTGATTGACGAAGAGGGCAATAGAATTACCTCGAATGACATAGATAAGTTTAGCGAGTTAATTCATGTTGTTGGTCAAGATGCAAATGTATATGCTCGCGGTTTGCGGGAAGATTTAGATAGGCATCCAGCTTTGGCAAAAAAAGTTGTTTCAGCCGTGCGTTATGGACAAAGAAGATGGGATTTAAATTTAGAGCAAAAAATTAATGTCAAAATGCCAGATAAGGGCTTTAACGATGCATATGATTATTTGGATCTATTAAATACTGATGGCAAGCTATTTAATCAAAACTATAAAATAATTAATTTAAGGGATCCAAGTAAATATTATCTTGAAAAATATGAAATGTAAGTTACTTAAAATAATGTTCATTTTATTGTTAATTGTAACTATTGGATTGCAATTTGCAAAAAAAATCTATAGTCTCCAGGCTAATAATCTTGATGATATATTATGTTTTGGAGACTAAGAGTTCTTGCTTTTTATGCTATGCTAAGTTTTTTTGTGATAGCATTTTTTCTTTTCTGTTGTCTACCAATGCATCTTGTTAATGCAGACTATGATATCAGATATAAAGTTGCAGAGAGCTTTTCTTATGTTTTTATATTTTTGGCAAAGGTTTTATGCGGCATAAAATATGAGGTGATAGGGATAGAGAAATTACCTAAAGATGGTAAACCTTATATTGTTCTTGCAAACCATCAATCATTTTGGGAAAATCTCTTTATGCAGTTAATTATTCCCAAACACTCATGGGTTCTTAAGAAAGAGCTTTTCGATATTCCTATATTTGGTTGGTGTTTAAAAACTCTTAATCCTGTAGCTATAGATAGAAACAACAGTCGTTCAGTGCTCCAGATATTGCATGAAGGGCAAAAAAAAATAGATCAAGGCTTGTCTATTATAATCTTTCCAGAAGGTGGTACAGTCAAAACAGATAGGAATGTTAGGTTTAAACCTAGTGCTGCTAAGTTAGCGCTGAATGCTAATGTGCCCATAATTTTGATAGCTCATAATTCTGGTGTTTTTTGGCCAAAAGGATTCTGGTTTAGACGGGCTGGATTAATTTCTGTAAAAATTCTAGAAGTTATTAACGTTAAGAAATACGCAGACCATGATGTTAGAACCCTTACAGATTACATTCAAGAAAGAATTAATAAGGAAAAAGAAATATTAGTGAAGCAAGTAGAGTAGAGACTATAGCTTATACCAAGTCTCATTTTAAATGATACAAACGAATTTTGCAGATCTCGGCTACTGCTTTCGTAGATCACTACGCTGCTCAAGCCCTCGTCTTGAAATTCATTAGTCTGATTTAAAATGAGACTTGGTATAACTTAAGTGAGCACAAGCGAGACTTAAAAAATTGATGCACCACAATTGCCACTATTTTCGCTATAAACCGGCCTTGTTGCATGGATCGCCAAAGCCAGTGTACAAGCGTCATTGCGAGCGACCACAGGGAGCGTGGCAATCCAGTACTTATGCTATAAAACGGCTTAACTCTGCGGTTTTATTTTTTCTAGATGGC
>JACCDN010198206.1_pt1 | contig 14116 bp, 9 predicted proteins | sample 7441691 | NCBI WGS metagenome assembly JACCDN01 (sample SAMN15323439, study PRJNA562643) | freshwater metagenome | isolation source: river surface water | place: USA:Blue River Watershed | collected 2017-08-16
CAAGTCCAAGTGTAAACGCAGTTGTTACGGTTAACCCCATTCCTGTTGTCACCTTGAATAATGAAACCATTTGTGATGGTGATAATGTGACCTTGACAGCTACACCAAATTTGACAGGAGGTAGTTATACATGGGGTCCATTAAATACACCAGGCGGTGCAAATCAAACACTGAGTCCGTCAGTTGACACTACACTTACGGTTATTTACACGTTACTCAACTGTCCTAGTTTACCTGCATCTGGAACGGTTACTGTAAACCCTCTTCCAATTGTTACGTTTACATCTGATATTGTCGAGGGATGTGCCCCATTGAGTGTCACCTTCACAGCGGATGATCAAACCAATGCCAATTATGCTTGGTCAACAAGTAACTCGCTTACGAATACGGGAGGAATTGCGAACATTGTTTTCCCAGTTGGAGGAACGTACGATGTCACATTAGCGGCAACCACCGTTAACGGTTGTTTTTCCACGAATACGGTCTCCAATTACATTTATGTAGAAAATCTCCCTGATGCTAACTTTGAATCACCCATTAGTGTCTTTACCAATGAGGCGCAATATGTTCAGTTTAGCAATTTCTCCACAGGAGCTACCAACTACGTTTGGAATTTTGGAGATGGACAAACGTCAACCGAATTTGAACCTTCGCACATTTTTCAAAGTACGATGAATGGATACACCATCAATTTAATAGCCTTAACGGATTTAAATTGTTTAGATAGTACATCTTATTCAATCGGATATCAATACAATGAATTGTATTACATACCGAACAGTTTCACACCTGACGGAGACCAAAACAACCAAATTTTCATGCCTATTTTTTATTCAGGATATGACCCCTTGAATTTTGAAATGTCCATCTACAACCGATGGGGAGAAGTAATCTATGAAACGCGAAATGTTCTATATGGTTGGGACGGCTCTGTAGGAATGGAAGGCCTTGATGCACCGGAAGGTGTATACACATATCGAATTGTTTACAAAAACCCAGACTTAGATGAACGAAAAGTCATTACTGGAACAGTCAATTTGATTCGTTAAGAGACCATTTTCTAAGCGAGGGAAACACGTAAAATTATGCATCGCATCTTTTTTTCGAATTTATTATTTTCCCTGCTACTCAATTTATTGATCAAGCCCATTGCCATTTTCGGAATAGATGCGCAAGTTCAAAACACCGTTGGATTAGAAAATTACGGTTTGTATTTTTCGCTTTTAAGCATCTCCTTGATTCTAAATATCATAATGGATTTAGGGATTAATAATTATGTGATTAATTCAGTAGCCAAAAACAAAGAAGAAGCAACAACCCAAATAAGTAGTGTCTTTTTATTGAGATTCATTTTATTTCTTTGCTATATCGGCGTTCTTTTTTCCGTAGCCTTTTTGCTCGGATATGATTCCATGGCAATGAAACTGCTTTTCTATTTGGGTTTAAATCAACTATTCATTGTTTTTATCGCCTATTTTAGAGGGTTTTTCTCGGGATTACAACGGTATAAACTCGATTCTTTTTTCTCCGTTTTTGATCGCATGATTCTGATCATTACAGCGGGAAGTGTCCTGTTTTTACCCCTTGGATTCAAGATGTCGATTCCACTATTTATACAGTTACAAACCATCGCATATGCGGTAACCTTTATCGTGGCGTTTTTCTTTTTCAAACGCCTTGTTGGCTCCATTCAATGGCGCATTGATTTTACCCTGTTTAAATCCATACTCAGAAAAAGTATGCCTTATGCCTTATTAATTATATTGATGTCACTCTACACGCGAATCGATGGCATATTGTTACATGAATTCGGGGGAAATGGGAATATTCAAGCCGGTATTTATGCTAAAGGATTTCGCTTATTAGATGCGCTCTATATGTTTGGAATGGTCTTCGCTGGACTACTCTACCCCATGTTTTCTAATGTGCTTCAGGAATCTGTACCAAAAGTACGTGAATTAGTGTTTCTATCAGCCAATTTCCTCATGAGTGGCGTCATCGTTGTTGTTTTTATCTGCATCCTGCATTCAGAACAAATTTTCTTGTCAATTTATACGGACAACTTAGGGTCAACTCTTCCATTTAGTTGGTTAATGTTAAGTTTCATTGGGATTGCCATGAATTTTGTTTTCGGTACACTTTTAACCGCAAAAGGTCATTTAAAAGAATTGAATATCATATCTGCAATTGGCGTTGTAATGAATATAAGTCTGAACATTTTACTTATCCCTAAGTACGGAGCTGCAGGTGCTGGATTTACAGCGTTCATTACCCAACTGAGTATGGCGGTCACACAATTCATTTTGTGCGCAAGGTATTTCCAAATAAAAATTGGACTCGTTTCTATCGGAAAATGGTTTCTTTTTACTATCAGTTTCGTAAGTATCCTTTTCCTTTTCAGTTTCATCTTGATGAATTTAGTCGACCAAAATTTATTAAATGATTCCCCTACACTTTTTGGACTAATCATTTGCATCGAACTCATCCTTGGGTTGACGCTCATGTTCGTTTTCAAATTTATCGAACTCAAACCATTAAAAAATCTCTTTTTGACCCAGTCTTAAATCAAATATTTTTTGATTTTCCGAGTTATTGTCATAGCTTGCTGCAAAAATCATAACTTCGCAGAGCGAAACAAAATATGGCAAATTTAAATTTACAAGAAGAGCGTTTTGGATTAATCCAATTTATTTGGAAAAACAAAAAACCAATTTTCATTATAACGGGAATTGCAGCAATCACCTCGATTGTTATATCCTTTCTCATCACACCACTGTATTTATCCTCGGCGATTGTTTTCCCAGCCGCTTCAGGAAACGTTTCTTTCGATGCGCAACGCAATGTAAAGGCGGCAGCGATGGATTTCGGAGAGGAAGAACAAGCTGAGCAATTGGTTCAAATATTGCAATCTTCGAGGATCAAAGACCGCATCGTCAAAAAATACAATTTGATGTCAGATTATGAAATCTCCGAAAATGACCCAAACAAATATTATAAGTTGAATAAGGCATATTACGGAAACTTTTCATTTAACCGAACACGTTTTGGTTCGATTCAGATTGATGTTTTAGACAAAGATCCCAAAAAGGCAGCGGACATGGCCAACGACATCGTTGATTTGATTGATACTGTGAAAAATGAAATGATCCGAGAGCGAACCATTCCCGCATTTGAAATTAACTTGCGTAAGAAAAAACAAATGGAGCATGAACGCGATTCGTTGTTGACCAAATTGGAGGAACTTGCAAAACAAGGTGTCCTACCAAACGATGTGCGCGCAACCCTGTATCAGGCATTAGTTGACTCCAAAAGCCCAGCAGAAAAAGCGGAGATTCAACGTAAAATTGATATCAACACCAAATTTGGTTCTGTATACGATGGTCTTGAATACCAGCGCAATGAAAAAATTGTCAAAATTGAAGATTTTCGTGTATCCTATGAACAGGCTGAGTCGGATGCGAATGCACAATTCAACCACAAATTTGTCGTTGAAAAGGCCGTAGTTGCTGATCGAAAAGAAAAGCCAAAACGCATGGTCATCGTTTTAGTTTCTACCATTGGGGGCTTTATCTTTGGGCTTTTCTTCCTGCTCATTCAACAACGCATTAAAGAGCTTAAATTGAACGAAGCATAAGGTCTTGAAAAACTCAGTCATTTACAGTTTTGTAGGTCTCCTTTTATCCCTTGTTTTTGGATTGCTCATTTGGCAAGACCAAGCTTACTTGAGCCTATTCCCAGCTGGACTGCTTGCCATTTACTTTGCTATTTTTCAAACAGAAAAATTGTTTATTGCGGTGGCATTTCTGACGCCCTTATCCATCAACATTGAAGAATTTAACTCCAGTTTCGGATTATTCATCCCAAGTGAGCCCTTATTATTTGGTCTCATGCTTTGGTTATCAGCGCTCCAATTACATCAACCCTTCATGCCTAAAAATCTTTGGAAGGAACCCATTTTATTTTCCGTAGGTGTCTTTTTAATATGGATTTTCATGAGTTCCATCACTAGTTCACATCCACTTGTCTCCTTTAAGTTTTTATTGGCGAAACTGTGGTTCATTGTTCCAGTGTTATATTTTGGCATTCACTTTTTTCAACAGGAAAAAAACAGGATCGCGTTTATTTGGCTTTTTATTATTTCAACGTGCGTAGTGATTATTTATACCATCACGCATCATGCCATGTATGCATTTGGAGAAAAAGAAAGTCATTGGGTCATGTCTCCATTTTTCAAAGACCATACGATTTACGGCGCCATTGTTGCGTTAAATGTCCCACTGGTATTTGGTGTCTATTTTTACAAAAAACACGCTCCACTTGTTCAGGCCGTGTTGATTGTAATGATTCTTTTAATTTTACTGGGCTTATACTTTTCTTACACAAGAGCGGCATGGTTAAGTGTCTTTGGATGTGTCTTCATTGCCGGATTAATTTACTATAAAATTAACTGGAAACTTATCGCCGGAATTGGTTTTTCCACCTTAATCGTGATCTTCCTAAAATGGGATTCGATTCAGATGGAATTAGCACGAAATAAACAAGATCACACTACTGAATCCTTTGATGAACGGTTACAAAGCGCTACAAATATATCTACCGATGCTTCCAATTTAGAGCGAATTAATCGCTGGAGTTGTGCCATTGCTATGTTCGAAAAGCGTCCATTTTTCGGTTATGGACCAGGAACTTATGCTTTTGAATATGCTCCATTTCAAGAGCCGGAAAACCTCACCATCATCTCCACTAATTTTGGAGATATGGGTAATGCGCACAGTGAATACTTAGGAGCGTTGGCAGAGATGGGCTTTATAGGATTACTCTGTTTTCTGAGTATTGTTGCCAGTATTTTCTATACGAGTATTCACGTTTATCGTAACATTCCGAAAATGGAAAGAGGAACAAGAATTTTAGTCCTCACCATGATCATGGCCATGTCTACCTACTTTATTCATGCATTTTTGAATAATTTCTTGGACACCGATAAAGCTGCTGTACCCATTTGGGCGATGTGCGCAATGATCATCGCTATTGGAAAACACCAAGAAAAATTAGCGACCAATCCAGAGTGAAGGATTCAAACTTTTCGTTAAACCACCTGCAACCGAGTGTATTTCAAAGTGGCAAATGGATACGCCGCTTCCGTCCACCAATAAACTTCCAATCGATTGTTTCGAAGAAACTTTCGTGCCTACGCTGACATAGGTTTCTTGTAAATTACCATAAACCGTACGATAGGCTCCATGTTTAATCACGACAAATTTTCCTGCCCCATTGATGGAAAAAACACTCGTTACTTCTCCTTCAAAGACAGAGCGTACGCGGCTACTTTTCGGGCAAGTAATGTCAATACCATTATTGTTAGTAAACACTCCAGCCAAAGTTGGATGTGGATTCGTTCCATATCGCTCCGTAATGCTTCCTTTTTCAACCGGCCAAGGCAAGCGTCCACGGTTCGACTCAAAATTTTTACCTACTGCAGATCCCTCTGTTGATTCGGTATAGGTTACTTGTTTCGGTGCAGGATTATCCGTTTTGGTTGTATTAGTTGTCGTCTTCGAAGTTGTTTTAGTTGTGGTCGTTGTCGCTTTAGTGTTAGAAGCTTTGGTATTTGACTCTTTCTTCGACTGATCCTTTTTAGCTTTATCACGTTCGCGTTGCTTTGCTTGCTCCTTCGCGATTTCTTGTTTTAACGCTGCATCGATCCGTTGTTTGACCTCAGCCTTTTTACGTTCATCGGCCTGCAATTGAGCCAACAAATTCTGTTCTTCTTTTTTTATTTTTTCGTAGGACTTTTCTTTTTTCGATTTATCCAAGCCAATTAATTCTCGCTCCTTTTTTTTCTCTTGCAAAGCTTCAAATTTGGAATCTTTTTCGGAAGAAATAGAAGTAATTTCCTTGGCGATTAAATCTTGATGTTGTTTGATTAATGCCGCCTGCTTGCGTTGGACACCAGCTACTTTTTTCAAATAGCGGTTTCTTTTCAAGGCCTCATTGTAATTATTTGCAGAAAGGAGAAACATGATGCGTCCATAATTACTGCGATGCTTGTAGGCATACAACACCATTTTTTTGTACTGTCTTTTTAAATCACTCAGGCGTTTTTTCAAGCGTTTCACTTCCTGTTGTTTTTCGACCATTTTTATTTCAGCCATTCGGACTTGATTGTCAAAAATACGCACGAGTGCTTCCCTACTTTTGATTTGATTGTCGATTAATCGCAACTCATTCAACGATGCTTTAGAATTGTTTTTCACCTTCGATAAAAGCGATTTCGTATTGGAAATCCGTTTCTCCAATTTTTGTTGCTCTTTTTTTAATTTTTCTTGGCTGGATTGACCATTAACCAAACCAAAACAGAACAAGAAAAAAAGTAAACTACTTACATTTTTCATATTTCTCAGGTATTACAATTATTAATTCTTGTGGTTCATTGATTTCCACACGTTCATAATCCATTTTAATGTATATCGCCTTTTCTTTTGCTTTAATGTGCATGTGAACAATTTTAGGGAGATTGTATCCATTCACATCTTGTCGTTCCTCATAAATTACCACGATTTCGGTTGAATCACTTGGGCTTTTTATGGTTGTTTGTTGCAAGAATTTTGCATCATTACTTAGTATATAGTTCAGCACAATGTCCTCTTTTGGACGTCGGTCCATGCGTTTTTTGTCTCTTTTTTTATGTGTTGAAATGCTATAATGAAATGGATCGTGGTCAACAAAGTACTTTTGGTCGATGTTATAATCTAGCGGTTTTCCTAAAAATAACTCTTCTAAATTTTCGTACGTGAAATCAACACCAAAAGTTGCTTTTAAATAATCCAACGATTGCATGGTGTAACATTTGTCCCGTTTATTCACAACGGTGATCGTATCTTTTGTTACCATCGCTGTGATGATTGGAATACGTGCATAGGTGATGATCGCACTTACCGCGCTATCCGCGACAATTTTTACGGATGTTTTGAAGGAAATGTCAGTGGTTGAATCCTTATAATTCACGTCAAGTTTTGTGTAAAACGTTTTCGGTTCAATCTTTGACAAACTATCCAATCGATCCACCAAATCCTTGTCCTTTATTTTTGGTAATTTTTCCGCCTCTTCCACTTGCGTTAGATTCTCCACCATTTTAGGTGAACACGACATCAAGGTGCATACAACACTGCAGCCAAGGAATAGGTTAAAATATAGGTTTCGCATATTTTTTTTGTGTAATTTTTTCATTGAGCGATTTATTTGCCGAACCTAATTCTTTCGCCCTTAACCAATGTGTTAAAGCCTCATCTTTTCTTCCCAGCATGAATAAAGCGTCTCCTAAATGTTCCATACAATATTTATCTCCGTTCCAATTTCCTCCACATGCACGTTCAAAAAAGGCTAAGGCCTCAGTGTATTTTTCCTGTTGAAATAACAAAAGACCTTTTGTATCCATGTAACGTGGTTCATCGGGATACACTTGAAGTGCCTCCTCAATTAATTTTCCAGCGCGGTCTAAATCTGCTTCCAAAAGAATCAATTGATACGCAAAATTATTTTTTACAAAGGTGTTTTGAGGGGACAAACTAAGTGCTTTTTCATAAGCTGAAATTGCCTCTTGTTTCATGGACAAACCAAATTTCGCTTCTCCTATTTGTCCATAATATTCCGCCTTTAAATCCTCATCCTTCATAACGAAATCGATTCCTGTTTCCAAAGGACTGAGTGCATTTGAAAACTGTCTTTTTTGATTGAAGGCAACTCCCAGTAAAAAATATGGAAGCGGTTGGGTAGGAAAAACCTCAACGCATTTTTTGGCATCAACGATGAGGCTATCAAACTGCTGGTATTGGTATTCCATCGCCAATATTTGATTCCAGATTGGATACACACTTGGATTGCATTGAACAGCCAATTTATAGGATGCTAAAGCGTCAACTACTTGATTCACCTTGAAATAATAATCACCAGCAATCGAATGTGCTTTTGATTCCTTTGGGTATTTTGCTTGCATGTATTTCACCAACGATTCCATATCCGAATCCATTACCTCTTGGCCTTGCAATGCAATCAGTACATTCATCTTCTGATCCAAACTTGGTCCCTCCGCTTTGACCGCGGCTTTCAAATGTTGCAGTCCATTTTTAACATCTCCGGATTGCATGTACAATTCTCCGAGCATCAGCAGGGCCATCCCGTTATTTGGATCAACCTTCACTAATTCTTTCAGGACATCAAATCCTTCCTGAAACCGTTTATGTTGCAGGTAATAATCCACCAAATTGGCGATTATCATTGGTTCTCCTTCAAACTTCTTTTTTGCTTCTTTTAGAACGGCAATCGCCTCTTCATCTCGTTTCGCCGAAAGGAGTAATTTAAATTTTTCAATCGCGATGTATGGGTTTGAACCCATGTTATTTTCCATGCGCGTATACAGATCTAAGCCTTTTTTAACATTTCCTAATTTTGAATAGCATGCTGCAGCACCCGCATAATAACTTTGATTATTCGGGGCTTTTTTCAGTAATTTTTCAAATACAACAATGGCCTTTTCGTAGTTTGTCAATTCAACATACATAAAAGCTAACTCACTTTGGTAGTGTTGATTTTTAGCATCTATTTCCGAAGCCCTTTCCGTGTGAAATGCTGCTTGTTCAAGGTTGTTTTGAAGCAAATAAATTTGTGCCAAGGCAAAATGAACGGCATCATCTTGATCATCTTGCTTCATACACATATTGAACTTATCGATGGCTTCTTGATATTGCCCATTTAATTTTAAGCGTACACCATCATGAAAAGATCGAATGTAGTTGGCGTCATGTTCAATGGGCGCTTTTTTCGTTAAACTACCACATGCCGTTAGCAGCAAAACGAAAGAAAAAATGGGGATTAGTTTATTCATGTGTCGTACTAAAATCGCCTATGCTTAGGTCCTTGGCTCTCCCCTGATATACAACATTCGAGCCAATCATCGAATCGGCAATTACCGCATGTGAAATTGCTGTATTTTGCTGAATGTTCGTATTACGAATCACGGAATTCGAAATCACGGAATTTGCACCAATAGAAACATGTGGTCCAATAACCGATGCCTCAATGCGCACATTTTTTCCAATAAAACACGGCTCGATAATGACTGCATTCAACAATTTGGCGCTCGCATCTTTCATCTCAACTCCTGCTGCCTGGTCAAACGCCAAAACACGTTGGTTGGTATGAACAGTAACTTCCTTATTCCCGCAATCGAGCCATTCTGAAACCGTTCCCGGTTTAAAAATAACACCGGATTCTGTCAGCCTTCTTAAAGCATCCGGCAGTTGATACTCTCCGCTCTTAATAACATCATGATCGATTAAATACTGCAATTCCTTATGCAAACGTGCTCCATCTCGAAAATAATAAATTCCAATCATGGCCAAATCGGATACAAATTCTTTTGGTTTTTCAACAAAATCGATGATTTCCCCGCGTTCATTCATTTTGATTACACCGAATGCACTTGGGTCTTCGATTTGTTTCACCCATAAAATCCCTTCATCTTCTTGGCTAATTTTAAAATCTGCTTTAAAGAGCGTGTCTGCGAATGCGACGACAACTGGTCCTGTTAATTTCTCCGCTGCACATAAAACAGCATGACCAGTTCCAAGTGGTTGAAGTTGATAATGAATGGATCCTTTCGCCCCCAGTTTCTCAGCCACCGCTAACAATTCTTGTTCGACTTCGGTTCCAAATTCACCAACAACAAAAGCAATTTCATCTATTTTCTCTGCACATACGCGCGCAATATCTTCTACTAATCGATGAACGATTGGTTTTCCGCCAACGGGAACCAATGGTTTCGGAACAGTTAACGTGTGCGGTCTAAGTCGGCTGCCTCTTCCAGCCATCGGAATTATTACATTCATCTCATTTTATTTTAATCCCGTACTTCCAAATCCGCCAGCACCTCGCGCTGAATCGGTCAGTTCCGTGACTTCTGTTAAAGTAATTTTCTGAACAGGGCAGAACACCATCTGCGCAATGCGTTCACCATCTTCTATTAGGACATCTGCATCAGATAGATTAATTAAAATCACACCTATTTCTCCACGGTAATCTGCATCCACGGTTCCGGGTGTATTCAACACAGTCAATCCTTTTTTCAAAGCCAAACCACTTCTTGGCCTAATCTGGCATTCAATTGAGGTCTCCATTTCCAAATACAAGCCCGTTTTTATCAGGGTGCGTTGCATCGGTTTCAAGCATACCGTTTCATCTATGTTCGCGCGAATGTCCATGCCTGAAGATCCCGAAGTCTCATATTTCGGCAAGTCATGTCTAGACTTATTCGTGATTTTTACCTGCATTTTCTCTAATTGTAGTCAAAATTAGTAAAATACAAGGGCGAAGAAACAAGGTGTTTTGATAGAAATCAACAGGTGTTTTTTAACAACCTCTATACTAATTTTCTTTGTCCCCTTTGGTTTTGAGCTGAATTTTCACCTCAATTCATTACTTTTGTTTTCGCAAATAAACTGTTATGTTAGAAATACAACGCATTCGTGCCGATAAAGAGGCTTTGGTAAAAGGATTATTAAAACGTAACATCCAAGCGGAGGCTACCTTGGATGATATTCTATCCAAGGACCAAGAATGGCGTTCAGCTAAGACAGAATTAGACAGTATTGCTGCGGAAATGAACCAATTGGCACGTTCAATTGGGGAATTATTTAAGGCAGGGAAACAAGCAGAGGCAGCAGCGATGAAAGAACAAACTGCCGTATTAAAGGTGAAAGAAGCAGCGCTAAAAACAACCGTGGATCGCTTGGATGAAGAGATCACGAAATTGTTGTATACCTTGCCAAATGTTCCCAACGAGCTCGTTCCAAATGGTCGCGATGCACATGATAACGAAACCGTTTATGAACAGGGAACAAGACCAACCTTTGGTTTTACACCGCTGGCACATTGGGACTTAGCGAAAAAATATGACCTCATCGATTTTGAATTAGGAGTCAAAGTAACAGGAGCAGGTTTTCCTTTTTACCGAGGAAAAGGTGCTAAATTACAACGTGCATTAATCAGCTTTTTTTTAGAAGAAGCCGGCAAAGCGGGATACGAAGAAATTCAAGCACCGTTGATGGTTAATGAAGCGAGTGGCATTGGTACCGGTCAACTTCCAGATAAAGAAGGTCAAATGTACTACATGAAGGAAGATGATTTTTACATGATTCCTACGGCTGAGGTGCCGTTAACAAATATTTACAGAGATGTGCTCTTACCAGGACCAGATTTCTCGATTAAAATGTGTGGATATACTCCTTGTTTTCGTAGAGAAGCAGGTTCATATGGTAAAGATGTGCGTGGATTAAATCGCCTGCATCAATTTGATAAAGTAGAAATTGTTCGGGTGGAACATCCTTCAAATACCGCTCAAGCATTAGAGGACATGATGGAACACGTCAAAGGACTTCTTGACAAATTAGGATTGGAATTCCGCATTTTGCGTTTGTGTGGTGGTGATATGGGCTTTGCTTCTGCCATGACGTATGATTTTGAAGTTTATTCAGCTGCTCAAGAAAAATGGTTGGAAGTTAGTTCCGTTTCTCGCTTTGATACGTTTCAGGCGAATCGATTAAAGTTGCGTTTCAAAGATTCGGATAAAAAATCGCAGCTATGTCACACCTTGAATGGTTCTGCCTTAGCCTTGCCACGCATTGTGGCGGCATTATTGGAAAACCACCAAGATGAGCATGGCATCGTTATTCCGGAAGCCTTACGTCCTTATACTGGATTCGATCGCATCGATTGATGCCAACGCGTAAGCAATCCGAAAGAATTAATCCGGTCATTTCTTCGAACCTAATATTCGATTTGAAGGCAATCTATTGGTATTTAGCACGTTTATCTAGCCAACACACTTATCTTCGTAAGGCATGATGCCGAACTATATTTGGTCCTTTATTTTTCTCTGTTTCTGTTCCCTTGAGGCACACGCTCAACTTGGGAATAATAGAAACGTGAAGGAAACCTTTTCAACGGAATGGCGCGACTTGGATAGTATGAGCATATACCCAAGTTCGTTTGTTGTATTGAACGGCGCTGATACAGTAAAAACAACATCCTATCAAATCGATTTTGTTTCTGCTAAATTTCGCTTACTTGAGGCGATTACTGATTCATTAAGCATACATTACCAGGTTTGGCCCATTGATCTATCCAAACAATACTTCGTACGCGATACTAGTTTGATTTTCCAAGGACGTCCTATTTCCGAAAGGGAACGATTCAAAATTGAAGCAAAAGAAACCGATCCAACTTTTTTTGGTGGGAACGAACTGAGTAAAAACGGGAGCATTTCCCGTGGAATCAGTTTCGGGAACAAACAAAGTTTAGGCATCAATTCCGCTTTAAACCTTGAACTGAACGGCATGATTAGTGAAAACTTGAAATTGACTGCCTCTATTTCAGATGCGAATATCCCGATTCAACCAAATGGCAACACCAATAAACTTCAGGAATTTGATCAAGTGTATATTCAGCTTTCCAGCGACCAATTCAAATTAATTACGGGTGATTTTTGGATTTCAAAACCAATGGGTTATTTCATGACTTATAAGAAACGTGGTCAAGGTATGAGTGCTGAATTTCAAGGTCAAACAAGTACAGGTGTAAAATGGAATACGCAAAATAGTGTCGCACTATCCAAAGGAAAATTCAACAGACAAATCATTCAGGGAGTCGAAGCAAACCAAGGTCCCTACAGACTTCGCGGAGCGGAAAATGAACCTTTTATCACGGTACTTTCTGGAACCGAACGCATTTACATCGATGGCGCATTGCTGCTACGTGGACAAGAATACGATTATACCATAGATTACAATACCTCTGAAGTTGTATTCACCTCTCGGCACCTGATCACTAAAGATACGCGGATCGTTGCTGAATTTCAATATTCCGATCAAAATTATGCCCGTTCATTGCTGCAAAGTGCAACGAAATTTGAATCAAAAAAAAGTGTTTTCTGGTTGAACGCGTATTCGGAGCAAGATGCAAAAAATCAGTCACTACAGCAGGACCTTAGCAGTTCACAGAAATACGCTCTTTCGCAAATTGGTGACGATTTATCATTAGCTGTCATCAATAGCATTGATTCCATTGGCTATTCGGAAAATCAACTCCTATATCAAATAACTGATTCGCTTGGATACGATTCTGTTCTCGTTTTTAGTGTGGATCCGACCATTGCTCATTACCGCGCAAGCTTTCAATTTGTTGGAGCCAACAAAGGAGACTACATTCTTGATACCTACAACGCATTAGGGAAAGTATATAAATGGGTTGTCCCGATTGCTGGCATCCATCAGGGAGATTACGCTCCGAATCGCAGTGTCATTACACCCAAAAAGAAACAAATGCTTACATCGGGAATACAAGTAAGTATTCGTCCAAACATGCGCTTAGAAACTGAATTGGCTTTCACCAGCCTTGATCAAAATACGTTTTCAAAATTGGATGCTCAAGATGATCAAGGATTTTCTTACCGAGCGAAGCTAGTGCAACAAATTCCATTTAAAAAGGGTGAATGGCAATCCATTTCGTGTGAATCGTACCTCGATTTCGAATATTTAAGTCGGTTCTTCAGTCCCATTGAACAATACCGAAAAGTCGAATTTGACCGGGATTGGAATATACGGAATAAACCATTTAGTGGGCAGCAGCGTTCCCTGCTCGCAGGATTTCAGGTTTCAGATAAACAAAAAGGAGCTGCAAAAATAGAAGCGCAGCATTTTGGCATAGGGAGTGACTTTAATGGTTCTCGGGTCTACTCCGAAGGAAAATGGCATGTTCAAAATTGGTCGGCTGTTTGGGATGCCAGCGCCTTAAATTCCCGCTCAAGTGAATTGATCGGAAATAACGCTTTCATTCGACACCGCCTTGACGTGAGTAAAAAGATCGGTAAAATAAAGATTGGCTACAAAGATGACCATGAACGAAACATCTTTCGAGCGGACACACTCTTCAACAATAACAGTTATCAATTTTTTGATTATCAATTTTACTTAGCGAATGCCGATTCAACGAATGTACAATACAAGGTTTTTTACCGAGAGCGCCTGGATCAAAAAAGTGATACTGTACAATTGCTTCATGTGGC
>JACCDN010102219.1_pt1 | contig 14113 bp, 12 predicted proteins | sample 7441691 | NCBI WGS metagenome assembly JACCDN01 (sample SAMN15323439, study PRJNA562643) | freshwater metagenome | isolation source: river surface water | place: USA:Blue River Watershed | collected 2017-08-16
ACCTGTGAGGTTACCATCAGAGACCGAACCTGTGAGGTTACCATCAGAGACCGAACCTGTGAGGTTACCATCAGAGACCGAACCTGTGAGGTTACAATGTTGGAATATGGCAAGGAATCCCCTGTTGGTCCATATGATAGCGCTGTCATTACTAGCCATAGGTACTATCCACTACTCAAACAATTGTTTCAAGGAAAAGACGTTCGAAAGTATCAGAAAGAGTTGGAGTTGATGGATCGATACTTGGACATTCCATTAGTTGAAGCCTATTTCAATAGACATAGCTACAAAGCCTTTCGTCGACTTGTAGACAATCAATGCACCAAATTCCCGTCCTATGATCATGTGGACGATATCATAGACGTGCAAGGCGATTCATTCTGTGATGATAAAGGAGTCATGCGAAGCGGTTCCTCCTTTTGCGACAATGCTGCCATGGAAGGTCGACTTGATGTATTACAAAAGGCACTCGAACTTGGATTCCCTCCAACTACACAAACTCTTGTTCATCTTTGTGCAAAAGACATTCCATCACAGTCGATCCCATCACAGGTTCAGTCTTCGTCGATATCAAATACATACGAAGCGATATCAAGGACATGCGAAGCGGTCACATCGTCATGCGAAGCGGTCAAGTTAATTCTTTGCAAAGCTCCACACCTTCAATTTAACTATTCGTGCCTTTACAATGCTGTGTCGCGCGACGATCTTGACATGGTTCAGCTCATATGTAATCAAAGTGACATTTTTCCTCTGCGTGGTAACGGTGTCATGCGACCTAGCGGGATCAGAGACATGCGACCTAGCGGTAACATTCACGAAATGAATTTGGGTCAAGTCATACGATCGGTCAAGATGTTTTTGTACTTGGTAAATCATCGTCATCTCACAACCCAAGATGTTCAATCCATGATGCAAAGCGGACGTATGGATCTCATCAAGGCCGTACTGGATACGTATGTCGATCTTGAATATGAAGCAAAGTGGTTCTTCCACACCGATTCCTTGGAACTTATAACCCTAGTGTTTGAAACCATTCATTGGACAGAAACAGAACGAAATGAATTCATTCACCACTTTGCTCACAACAAGCAAATTCTTCGATTTCTCCTCACTTTTCGTTACATTGATCAGAATGGTTTTGTGTCGACAACTCTTGTTCCGATAGTGTGAAGCTTTACCCCACTCTCACATCTAATCAACAGCAGGGTTAAAAAAGCAAAAATGGCTGGAACAAATATATTTGTTGAACTAACAACACTCAAGTTTGCGGTGAAGAATCATAACAAGATCAAGATCACACCTGAACTTCTGGAGACCTCGGACAAACTCCAACAGATGGCGTTGCGCGACCCCAAATATCTCCAAGATGTCTTGAACGTTCGATTTGCCTTGTACTTCTTGGATACGTTTCATGTTAATGACGGCCACTTATCCACCACCTTTGATGATTTGCAAAAGATTACACTGTTTGCGGAAGCGTTTCAACACACCATACAAACTCTTGTCGAAGTCAAAATCATGCCTACGAAAGACGTCATGACCAAGGAGCAAGCTCTTCAAGTCTTTGCCATTGCCTTTACCGCATACGCCAAAGTGATGTCTCTATTTTCCTTTTCCCAAGAAAAGACCTACAACTTGGTCGTGTCATAAATAAACTGTACATGTTGGAATTAGAGACTTTTTTTTCTGCTCATCATAAAAAAAAAAACAATGAGTCGTATGGTGAAGAAGGCAATTTTATTTACAGACATCAAGTCGAGTAGTGTATTGTGGAAGACGTATAAAGTTTCCGAAGTCGTGAGTGTCTTGGACAAGCATGATGAGCGAGTGAGAAAGTGTGCAGAAACATATCATGGTACAATCATTAAGACGTCGGGTGATAGTTATATGATTGCTTTTGACAAGTGGCAAGATGCATTCAAGTTTTGTATTTCGTTTCAGCATTATGAACATCACCAACCACTACACGTTGGTAAAGATGTGCTTCGCATACGCATTGGCTTTTGCTATGGTCGAGTATTAGAGAAGCGAATTTTATTACAAGGACAATGGATGGTTGATTATTTTGGAACCATGGTCAATAAAGCAAGTCGACTTGAATCAGGTGTTTCAGACGTAGGTCACTTTGCATTTGGATTTGACGAATCTCCATCCAAGCCACCATCATTGCCCAAATGCGATATCGACTACTCATACACCATAGAAGAGTATAGCAACCATTGTGATCAAGTGAGCCGTTCGCAACGATTACTCAATACACTTCAACATCATGGACACATGTCTGGCTTTGGATGTCATGCCGAAGGCACACTCAAAGGTGTTGGAGAAGTCACCGCCTATAAGATTGTCATTCACTTTTAACTTTTTCGTTCTGAAATCAATTTTAGAGGATTTTTCAAAGCCCCCACAATTGAGGGAACTAAAGTCATCATTGATTCCAGATCTTTTACAATGTAAAAGGTTAATGTAATGATCCCGTCAATAAATGAAATGCATAATCCCATTCTCATACGGTGTGGTTCTACTTGCCACGTAAAGTATCATACAGCTTCTTTCTTTCGTCTTCAAACTTTTCAAAACGATCGAGGCGAATAGAATCGCTTGCACCAGAAGCATTAACCTTCCATTGTGGCCACCATTCTTCTTTCAAGTAACGATACGCTCTCCCATGTTCGCATAGACTTAGTCCAAGAGATAGAGTGTCCAACACAATCCTTCTTGTATCTCCATTATTGGTTTTCAAGGCACGACTCCAGTCGAATAGGTACAAGACAATCTTTCCTTCTGTATTGAATGAGTATCCAATCTTGGAGAATTCTAATTGACCGTATGCCATGTCTGATTCACCGTCTAACCACTGAATGATGAATTCATAAATGTAATTCCCAATTTCATCCAACTCTTCAAAAGTCATGTCGTATTGTCGTGCTTTCAGGTACTCGTCAAGCGTTCCCTCCACTGTATCCATGATAATGACACCCCAACCTTCATTATTTGTACACCACATGCCCTTTGAACTACCGCCAAACACTTTGGTAGCATAATCGAAATACATTTCACGTTCTTTTACCCATGCATCAGAAATACGTGCATACTTGAGAGTCATGTACGGTGATTTATCCTTTTCCTTTTTGCGAACGGTCACCATGTTATTACCATGATGAACAAATACACGTTCAAAATTCTTTACACATGTGGATTCACGAATAATACTATCGACAAGTTTTTGAGTATTACTTTTACCCTGTCTATTTCCAATGGCTCTGATTCGATCATATACAGTCCATTTGAAATATAATTCCAAATACATGTTTCTTATGGTATCATAGTTTTGTTCAATGTTACATAACCTCTTGTCGTGAAACATATCCCTCATCACTGGCCATACACTTCCAGTCAAGTACTCCTGGACTTCAGGCTGTGCCCGAAGGCGTTCATCAAAAAGAGAACGCACAATGTTTAGAATGTTAATGTCTGTAAAACTCTTGTTATCGTGTGCCCTACCCATATCGATTAGCTTCAACTCGATATCAGTTCCATTGTGAATTATATTGAACCCAATGTTATGAAAATGCATGTCATTATGACTTATGTGCTCACGTTGCATCACCTTGATAAACATGACCAATTGCCTTTGAATACTATCTAGAAAGCTTTTGGGGATGTTGGGAGTGTCTCTCAAGTATTTGAACAGCACATCTGATATTTTTTCCATCACGATAATACCAAACCCCTTGATTCGCTTAGGAATGGTGTTTGATTTGGACAGTCTATCAACCTTGTAATGTGCATACAATTCAACACCTATTCCACATTCAAAAAAGCGTTTCATGCTTCTCACTTCTCTGTCAAATCCTTTTTCGCTCTTAATATCAATCGCCAAAATCTTTACGGCCACTTCTCTATTTTGTGAATCCGTCATAAGGTATACTACACCATCTCTCCCTTGTCCAATGTTCTTGCCTAGTGTTAATCCTTTTGTATACTCATCCAATGTTTGACAGGTCGCGCGTGAACGTGACAGAATATCGTTTACATTGTTTTTCATGTATTCGATAATTCGTTGTCCCTCCCTCTCCTTCTCTTCATCAGCCTTTTCCATACCTCTTTGTTTTTTTCTTATGATTCAAGTCACATTTTTTATCAAGGCCATCATAATTATAATCTAGATGGTATTTGTAACACAGTCATGCGAAGTAGATCTATCACAGGTTCGGTCTCCGATGGTAACACATCCATGCGACCTTGTCTTTCTGGATTCAAACGTTTGGTCAAGAGATACTTGGCGCCGCTCCAGACAATGGAAGGTCCCTTTGTAAAATAGGAAATGCCATGAAAGTTTCGTAAATGAAGAATAAATGAATCCAGAGTCTTGACAGAATACTCTTCGCGAAAATGACGCAATGGTCGAGCCGAGTTCACCAAAATACGAATCCCCTTGTCTCCATCTCGATGAAAATACACTTGACAATGCTCCCCTTGCGAATTGTAAAGCGTTACAATGTCATGCGAAGCGGGAACAGTGTCATGCAACCTAGCGGATCTCTCACAGGCTCGGTTTTCCATGATAACTCCGTCATGCGACATACCGAATCTCTCTTCCATGATAACACCGTCAGAACGACATATTGCCTCGACGCTCTTGATAAATCGTCTGATATCGTTATGCAAGATCCTCGCAAAGCATAATGACGTCCACTCGTTTATCTCACAAGACATTTTTATTATAAAAGACTTTTCATGATCAATCGGATCATTGTTTGGTGAATCGGGCAAACATGAATGGTTTCCTTTCAGAGGTTATTTGGCGTCAGAGGTGATTTATCCTTTGACAACGACTTGACCATGATGCGAGACACACCGCGAGTCCAAGTCCAATAGATAGACTGGCATACCTTCGACACCAATACGTGCGTGAACACCATTAATGGCATTGAGTATGAGCTGCAATGGATTTCGACGTTTGTTTCCGCCAATGAGAGTTAGCCAAAGAGCTTTAGCCTTACATGCACGAGCGGCCAAGTAGGTTGCTTCATAGGCGACAGCGAGTAGGAATTTCAAGTGAGGTTCCTTTTTGGGGTCATTGTAGTACATGCTCGACACAAACACTTGATGAATATTCAATGGGGTCTCTAGCCATACACCCTTATTACCTCGAATATCGAAATAGACTTTACAATCCCTTTGGTAGACCACAGAACACTTGCTTGCCAACTCTCGTCTCAGATCCGCCGTTTCTGGAAGTCGGCCAACAATGTTATCTACGTAGCCCGTATGAAGATTAAAAAAGTTTCCAAGTTGCTTCAAGTAATTGGTATGGTCACCACTCGAGGCCTGTGAAAAGTAGGTACTCTCATCAGGATCCGTTGTGTGATCACGTCGTGCAATCGCCGCCGCTGGAGCCATGATACTTGCATACGTTCCTTGATGAGGTATCGAATAGTCATTTGTGAAAAACTCATCGTCATCAATGTCGTGGTCATAATCGTTTTGTAGGGCGTTAAACTGGCTCTGGATTTGAAACATGTGTCCTTCGTGTTTTGGATCAACCATGGCCTCTCGAATGTCTGTACCTTGACAAATGATGATGGGGTCGACTTTTTGGAACATGGAAGAGGATGATGGGGCATAAAGACGACGAAGCTTAGCCAATGTATGGTGGCATAATGTTCCCGCATCATAACGCATACGTGTCTTTTCATTCCAAAATCCGTGACCGTTATGACGAGATGTTGTGACCCAACGACCATTACCATACTCCCATTCCTCTTCAGGCCCTCCTGTAATTTCAGAAAACCAATTCTCAATAGCAAAGCTCTTTGATGTCATCTCCCTTTTTATTTATATCCAAGAAAAAAAATGATTCTGTTTTTCCCTGGACACAAGTGCAACGGTCGCTCCATTCACATATCAGGTCATGACATCAAGACAATCCATTATCCTTGGTACGATAAGCCAAACCTCCCTGTCGACCTGTTTGATTTCTGTCGTACCATTGCCAATGATATCCTTGCCTCACATCGTGCCTCCACATTTCATGATCCAATATTTCGTGATCCAACACATCGTACTTCCACAAATCATGCCTCGAGTCAAGACACGCCTTACGTGCTCATTGGACACTCTATGGGCTCCCAATTTGTGTATTGGATTTCAAGAATGCTTGAAGAATCTAAGATCAAAGTCTTGTGCATTACCATCGAAGGAACTCTATGGGGGCCGTTCAAATGGAAAAAGAGAGCCAATCACAAGGATGTTGTATCTCGTGAGAAATATATTTTCCAACAAGTCATGAAACACCATGTGAAACAAACAGAACCGCTTTCTTGCCAAGTTGTATCCTATTGGAGCTTTGAAGAATCCCATCCAATGTTAACCTTTTACATTGTAAAAGATCCGGTATCAAAGACGACTTCAGTTCCCTCAATTGTGGGGGCTTTGAAAAACCCCCACAATTTTAGAGGGTTAAACGAAAACACAAGTCGCAATCAGGTTCGAATGGAACATGAAGAGTATTGGAAAAGCACATCACCCAAATATACCTCTATTGCCTTTTGTAATCTAGGACATTTTATGCACGAGGCAAACGACAAATCATTTCAAAAGTCGATACAAATGATAATAACCCAATTTTATTCTTCACACAGTCCGCAACAATGACAACATTCGATATCCTTCTCATAGACAGGAATTAAGCGTTGTGTCGACACATCTCGAACGAGTACGGAAATGTCTGTAAAGGTGTGACTAATGGAATCCGCCTTGCGCCAGATGGATGAACAAGAAAATCCTTGCGCCACAGATGGTCCAGTAATCCATTCTGGTTGAAACTCTTGAATAAGTCTCCATAGTTCAGGTGCGTAGGAAAAGACCAATAGCAACCTTTGACCACCCACAAATACAATGTGAGTATGATCATCCGGATATTCGTCCCGGTCTTGGTCGCAAATAAATACGCCATCAATCGCCGTCCAAAACAATTTGGTGTTTGATGTCTCGACAAACTCGCGATTCACCTTTATCCACGCATGTTGCTCCTTATGTACGTACTCTTCCTTTTCATCCATCAACGAGATTTGTTTATGATGAGGTTTCTTTACGTATCGGAAGTTTCTTTATGAAGTTGAATCTTCACGTACTTGAAGATATGATATGGTGCAACCCCTGTTCAATGAGAAATCGAATGCATGCGGTTCTACCATCCTCCTCATCTTCATCATCGTCGTCTTCTTCATCATGTTTCTGTTGCAAGAGATGGCGAAAGAGAAACTTGACAGCGGGTAGGTTGCCATGACGAGTCGCGACGAGAATCAATTCCTTGTCCAATGGGTAATTGATCAGGGTAAGAAACTCTAACACGTCGAGTTGGTTCTCTTCAGCAGCAATGATGGCAATATCTGGATTCATAGGACACCCATTCTTGTGCAAATATTCGAGACAATGAATGTGGCTCTCACCCGCGGCAAGAAGAGTCGCTGTGGCTGTCAAGGGACATTTTCCAGTCTTATGAGCATACTCAAGACATTCAAGACTCCCATTCCCCGCGGCAATCTCACACGCTCTTTCATCCCATGGACAATTGCTTTCATGTAAATAACGTAGAATGTCAAGTCTATCCGCACGCGCTGCCTCATAGATACACGACTTGTCCAAAACACCTCCACTCGTATGTAGATATTGTAACATATCCATACGTTGACATTCAATAGCATACGCAAGCGCTTCGCTTTCGCCCAAAGAGCACTTGTTCTTTTGTAGAAACATGACACTTTCGATTTGACCAGCTTTTATGGCAACTTTCATCGTATTCACACCAAAGGGACATTTCTTGTCAAGTAAATACTCCATAATAGCAATATGACCGTTCTTGGCAGCTACTTCGTCGAATATGTGACCGTTATCATGCAAGTATTCAACCACATTCAAATGTCCATATTGAATCGCTCCTGTGATAACCACCTCTGGATCCCAAGGACAGCCATGTTTATGTAAGTATCGTACACAATCCACATGACCATTCTGTGCAGCAAGCAACATTGTATCTTCATTACATGGATATCCATTGTCTACCAAGAAAGTCAAACACTCCAACTCTCCACATTCGGCAGCCTGTGTTGCCAACCAATCACGATTCTCCTTCTCACGATCAAGAGCAAGCTTCAACGAATCCAAATCACCATGTCTAATCGCTTCTTCACACATATTTTTATTATGTTTTATACCCAATGTGGGAGAGAAACGGAAACTCAGTTAACCCTTGCGGATCTCATCTACGTAAAAGGTCAAGTGCATTTATTGTTGTGGATTGTCTACATGTTCTTGATACTTTCGGTCCAAAGCTACCAAGCGACTCTTTTGCCATTTCTCGGGTCCAAACTGGCGAATCTGATACTTGATAATTTCATAGCTCCTGTCAGTTTCATCCGTAATATGATCAAGACTTTCTTCGCTATAATTAGCAGTGTCTTCATCTAATTCATCGTAATCGATCATGTCCCCATTAGCGAAATTCATGATACTTTCTTCGACATTTAGTCGTTTTTGAATTAAATCTATAACCTTTTGTACCACTTCTGATGAAGACTTCTTTTTCCTCAACGCATCACCACATCGTCTAAGCTGATTGTAATCGTTTTGAATGTCGCTGCTCACGCTATGCCATTGTTTCACACATCCATTGATCAAATCTTGAATTGTATTGTCTGTAACCTTGAACGATTCGTCTAGGTTATAAATTGGTGCGTCATCATCCTCTGCAGGTTCTGGGTCTACGTGTTTTGGAGCCTTGGCAGGTTTTGGAGCTTTAACAGGGTTTTGAGCCTTAGCAGGTTTTTGAACTTCATCAGGTTCTGGGACGACATGTTTTGGAGCCTTGGCAGGTTTAGGAGACCCTTTGTTATTATGGACATTGGCAGGTTGAGGAGCTTCAACATCTTTTCTCTCGACAAGTTTATTGGGTGCCTTGGCTTTACCCTGCTTCAACAAGTGTAAATCTGCTACCAAGCTTCGAACACCCGATGAAACCTTTTGGGCTTCTTTGGAAACCTCTTGGGCCTTTTTGGAAACCTTTTTGGGCTTTTTAGGTGCTACTGCTCTCACCCATTTATCCTCCTTGTGATAATCAGGCAATAATTTCTTCAATTTGTCTGTAAGACGTTTGAATGCACAACTCTTGGAGCAATTTGCCATGAGGTGATCCGCTGCTGCTTCTACATTTTCGACTCCATACTCGCGCAACAATGTAATCGCTTGATCCCTTCGCTTGGCCTCTGACTCTTGCATTTGATCGTAAATCTTTTTGAGCGTGTTGCTATGAGGCCATTTGTTATCAAGTTGAATTCCCTTTTTGAAATGATACTTTACTGCCATGGTTACGAATAAGCTCCTTGAAGGTTTATCCATTTGTTCATATTCTGTCTTATCGTTAATTGCGTTACGTACATCCGTTCGAACACGTTTAGAAAACTCACGATAGGTTTCTCCATGTTGTATGAGGGGGGCTTTTGGTTTTTTAGAGGGTTTTGCTCCGTCTCCATCGTTAACAAGTACCAGATAATTAGCGAGTATTTCATCCAATGGGTCAGGAACTCTTTTGCCATCATGTTCAGGATGTACCGTAGAGAATGTAACACCCTCTGGCAAAGAATTACGACTGAACCAGAAATCTTCGTCACTCAACCCTTTGGCTATAGCGTTCTTTAGTCTTCTGTCGGTGACAAGTTTTAGAAGCTCTTTATACGAAAATAATGGATTCTCCTGCACCGACTTATTCTTCTTCTCTACACCTTTTTCAATTTTCTGCCAAATTCCAGACACAGCAGACTTTTTCAACTCTTTAAACGTATTAAACTTTTCCTCCAGAGACCTTGGCAAAAATTCACCACCAAAACTTTCATTTGTGAATTCTGTATCGATCCATAAATCATCCTTGTTGAAAAAGAATTCATCTTCATCCACTTCATTCACCAACTGTTCCATTCGCTTACTTTTCAGCAACCTCAAATACCTGGCGCGAGGTTTGGTATGATTTGTGTCTGTTTTACGTCGGGTAATCAGACTTTTCTGCACAGTACCATCCCTAACACAAATTTTATAACGTTTGTGAGCACGTTTCAAATCATCTGGAACAACAAGTTCACCCTTTTGATTCTTGACATAAAACTCATTTTCCTTTAGATTGTCTTCGTATGCCAGTTTGCATATGTCATCTGCATTCTTTGCATTTCTCATTTTAGTGTATTTCATAGAGTCGACTGATAAAGAACCTTTTGTACCCTTGTCTAAAACCATTTGTTTCTTTTTTTTATTCTACCTTGGCAAAAATAAAAAAAAATGTCACTCACCACTTCACGAGTCACTACAACAGAGATCACTAGTCCCTTTGTCCATACCACATCACTCATGGTCAATAACCACGACGTCACTGACGCCATGAACTATTTATACACTATTACAGATGCATCTTCACTCACCTCTAATTTGCAAGCAGGAAGTGGCATTACCATTACCAATGGAGTCATCAGTGCTGGCATCACAGGTAGTGGTACCATTAGTGGCACTTCCAATCAAGTCATTGTCACCAACAACTCTGGCGCCTCTGTCCTCTCTCTACCCCAAAACATTCACACTGGAGCGTCACCCACCTTTGCTGGCCTCACCATCGGTTCAACCGACGTAACAAACTCCCTAACTTATTTGGCTGATGTTAGTAATGCAACCACTCTTGCGTCCAAACTAACCGCTGGAACTGGCATTTCAATCTCTGCTGGTTCCATAACCAACAATGGCGTCACACTACTTGCAGGAACAACCAACCAAGTAAATGTCTCTGGCTCCTCAGGATCCATAACGCTGGCGCTGCCTCAAAATATTCATACGAGCGCTACACCAACCTTTGCTGGCCTCACCATAGGAGCCAACTCTCTCACAGCCGCTTTTGATTTCTTACATGATATCACAAGTGCAACCACTCTGGCTTCCAAACTTACCGCTGGGACAGGCATAAGTATTTCGTCAGGAACCATAACCAATAATGGTGTTACACAACTTGCAGGAACCACAAACCAAGTGAATGTTTCTGGCTCTTCTGGATCGATAACGCTATCGCTGCCTCAGAATATTCACACAAGCGCGACGCCAACGTTTGCTGGTCTCACCATAGGTGCAACAAATGTAACAACTTCTCTCACTTATTTGGCTGACGTAATCAATGCAACAACATTGGGATCAAAACTAACTGCGGGAACAGGAATCAGTATTTCGTCAGGAGTGATTAGTTCGACCTCACCAACGACAATGGCTGGAACCACGAATCAGGTGAATGTGTCTACTGTATCTGGAACCAGTACGTTTTCATTACCCCAGAATATCCATACTACAGCTTCGCCACAGTTTACAGGAATCAATTTCTATGATGGATCCAGCAACAAGTCCTCACTTCTTCTGAATGGTGGAACGTTCAATACCGAGTTCAATGTCACTGGAGGTAATCTATGGTTCAAACAGAGCTCTGGAAAGAATATAGAGTTTTTTAATAGCTCAAACGCCTCTATTGTAAAGCTAGTGGAGACAACAGGTGTAGAGTTCTCGAAACATGTCTACATTAAGGATACATCCAGCTTACGACTTGGAGATGCAGCCGACTTTCAAATTTGGCACGATGGGTCTACGACAAACTATATTCTTACAGGACAAGGACGTGACTTGGTGTTTAAATCAGAGGGAGTGAATACGTTTAATTACAAGTTTCAAGATCATAATAATGTGGATTTATTCTCTATTTCGGGTGCTGGTGAAATACGAATGCCAGGCTTTTCCACCGCCAATCGAATCATCACAACTTCTGGAACATCTGGTCTCTTGGCAGCAAGCTTGGCGTATGCTACCGCAGCAGATGCAAATACGCTTGTGCAACGTAATTCAAACGGTGATATTTCAGGGTCAACTATTACAGCGAGTAAAAAGTTGGATGGTAACAACTCTACACTGAACGATACGGTGTCGTTCATTACGGCAACACATGCGAGTTATGCAGGTGTAGTCATGAAGCTAGAGACAGTTCGCTCAGCGTCTTCTGCATTTAACTTTCTTCAGACATGGGGGCAAGGCCAAGAAACCGTTAATGATGGTGCTGAACACATTCTTACAGGTGACGGAGGAATCAAATGTGATTCGGGTATCATACCAGGTCAAGCTGACGTTGCAGAGTACTTTGAGTCGACAGACGCCAGTGCCTTGAGTATAGGAAGAACAGTAGTACTCGATGGGGGGAAAGTTCGATACTACAATGCATCAACAGATACAACAGACCAAATCATGGGCGTGGTTAGACCCAAGACACCTGGCAATGGTGTCATGTTAACGGGTAATGCATCAGCGCTACGTTGGAGTCAAAAGTATGTATTGGATGATTATGAAGCCATTGTATTGAAAACAGATGGTAGTGGAGAGTTTGAAGTCAATCCGTTGTATAACCCTCTTACACCCTATGTACCTCGAGACCAGCGCGCGGAATGGAACTTGATCGGCTTGTTGGGTCAAATCAGAATCACCAATGGACAAACAGTCAACCCACGATGGATCCTCATGACCAGTGGCACAGTCGCAAGCAAATATCTGGTTCGATAATTTGAATGTTCTCAACCGTAAAAGATCCGGTATCAAAGACGACTTTAGTTCCCTCAATTTTAGAGTGTTCATTGTGAAAGACCTCATTTATTAAAAATAGTAAATGAATCGTTTCCCGAGATCAGCCATGCTTGTTGCTTAAAGCGTAGGTATTGGTACGTCTTTCCATTCATCACAAACTGATTATTGTCATCGATCTCGAAAGTTGATGAACTCTGTTCTGAAGCTGATGAACCTCGTTTTGAATGTGATGAACCTGATATTACAATGTTGCACTTTCCATCAATGCGTTTAAACTTGGGGAGATTTTCCAAGAGTTCATCCTTGTTGATACGCCATATGGCATTAGGAGTCATTCGGTACTTTACCCCTTCCATCATAAACGTATCTTGCCCTACAGAAGGCCCATCAAATCGTTTACCATCCGACTCTCTACGTATGTAGTTTTCGAGAATATAATACACTATACCATCCATGATGAAATAGGGCGTGTTTCGATGTCTTTTGTACACACAAGACCCCAACACAAGAAGAATCAAACATATAAATAAGAGAAGTAATAACATGTTTTCTTTTTTAGTCATTTTGTTGATGTTCAAGGTAATTCATCATCGTCCGGATCCGTGTTACCTTGTTGAACACCTGCAGTCAACCCCTTATTAACATCTTCAGGAGTTATTCCTGCAACCCACGCACCATTAACCCATTGTTGAATTTCGTATAGTTTATATGTTTTCCTGGTTCCCACATCAAGTCTACTTGTTGAGTAATACAGTACGTTAAACTCCGTCACATTCGAAATTTTGATATTTATACATTCAAGTTTCCAAAGGTGGCGACGATTCCACAAACAGACAATACCAATCACCAATAGAGCAATGCTCATACCCCACATGATATTTTCGTTCGTTGTGAGCCCTGCAATAAACAGAGCTATGCCTGCCAACAAGGAAAATATACCTGCTAGTACAACTGGATTTGTGTATATCCGAGTCTTGAATTCTCCTTTGTTCATAGTAGAACACGTTGCATTACGTGACGCATTTATGCCCAAGGAATGAAGTTTTAATCTACACAAAGCATCATCTGCGGCGGCTGCATCGTCTTGTGATTGATGTCCAAGCATTGGACTTTGATCAGTTGCATCGGGGTTCAAGTCATGGCCAAACGCTATTCTTGGATTAAGAAAGGCGGTATGATCAGTTGCAGAAGGGGTCCAGGCATCGATACTATCTACACCGTATGAAGGTGGTGGACTTGCCTGCGGACTCTCCCGCGGAAGACCAAATGTCTCGCCGTTGCCATGCCAGTCAACTTGTTCAAATTCATCTGAGCTAGGTGACCGCTTTACCGAAACGGGCTTGTGCTTGAGCGATCTGTCTGGTTTACCAACAATAAAGTGACTCATTTGTTTTTATTTCTACCACATGCACGAATTTTTTTTAATCGGAATCGGTCGATTCGACCTTGGCTTTCTTAGCCG
>JACCDN010278315.1_pt1 | contig 14112 bp, 17 predicted proteins | sample 7441691 | NCBI WGS metagenome assembly JACCDN01 (sample SAMN15323439, study PRJNA562643) | freshwater metagenome | isolation source: river surface water | place: USA:Blue River Watershed | collected 2017-08-16
ACCTCAAACGTTTGAGCTAATATTTATATCCAATGTAGTACAATTTCAAACATTTGTTTGACTTTATTTTAAAATTGAACAATTACAAATAGATGAGGAGATTATCTTTAGATAGTGGGAAGCATAATTCATTTAGATGAGGGGATAAAAAGCAAAGAAAGTGAGTTCACACAATAGCGCTTGCCTGTGGGTTTTGGCCCATCATCAAAGACGTGTCCCAGGTGAGCATCGCAATTTCCACAGCGAATTTCCACTCGTTTCATACCGTGAGAAATGTCTTCGAGATATTTAATTGTACCACCGGCTTCATAAAAAGAAGGCCAGCCTGATCCAGAATTGAATTTAGTTTCAGAATTAAAAAGTTTTGATTCGCAAACAGCACAATGATAATCACCCTCTTCGTAAAATGAATTATAAATTCCAGAGAATGGTGCTTCTGTTCCACATTGTTGAGTGACGTAGTAAGCTTCACGAGAGAGTTTTTGAATTTTGTCGTTAAACTTTGTCATTTTATTTCGCGCGAATATTTTTATAAATTTTAATTGCGATAAGAAGAGCAAAAACGAAAAAAATTAATCCTAAAAGAGCATATCCTAAATGCAAAACACTTTTTAAAACAACAAGAAAGACAATTGCTACGACAAAAAGAGAAGAAACTTCATTCCACACGCGAAGTTTCATTGGAGAATAAGGAAATTCGTCATGCGCAAGTCTTTTGTAAATATAATGAAGGCTAAAATGGTAGAGGTAGAGAAAAAAAACAAAAACGAGCTTTATTAAAAGCCAGAGATGATTACTCCAAGGCCAGAAGCTCATTGCAGTAGCAAAACCAAAAATTGCCACCATGATGGCCGATGGCCACATAATTCCAAAGAGCAATCTTCGTTCCATGATTTTAAATTGATCCTGCAAAATTTTTTTGGCAGTAGTTTCTAAAGTGTTTGCTTCCGTATGGTAAATAAATAGTCTCGGTAAGTAGAAAAGTCCTGCAAACCATGTGATGACAAAGATAATGTGTAAAGATTTTAAGATAAGAGTTTCCATAGAATCATATTTTAAGATAAATTAAGGTCTATGAATAGAGTCTTTTACCTTTTTAGGCATGGAGAAACTGACTGGAATGCACAGACGCGCTGTCAGGGGCACACAGATATTCCGCTTAATCAAAATGGATTAGAGCAAGCTATACGACTTAGTCAAAAAATCAAAGAAATTAATATGGAGGTTGTTTATTCGAGTGATCTTGCTCGTGCAAAAATAACAGGAGAGACAGTTGCTGGTTCATTGGCAATTCCGATTTTTTACGATCAAAGACTTCGCGAGATGAGTTATGGTGAAGCTGAAGGTTTAGTCTATCAAGAGGCCCTAGAAAAGTTTGGTATTGTTTGGGAAAAGCTTTCTTCCTTTAAAAAAGCAAATGATGAGATCCATTTTCCTAAAGGTGAGACCAGAAGACAGGCCCGCGAACGCTTTTTATCAGCGCTTTCTGAAATAATAGAAACTACTGACCATCAAGTTATCGGTATAAGTACCCATGGTGGAGCAATTCGCAATGTGATCCATTTTTTCTTAGATGAAAACCATCCAAAAATTCCTATTCCAAATTGCGTGGTTTATAAACTTGAGTATTGTATAAATACAAAAAAATTTATCGCCCACGCAAATCCAGCTTTATAAAAATTTCTTTAATTGATCATCAAATGAGGTTTTTAATTCACGAGCTTTTGAGATGTATAGATCAGAAGATTTCCAGTCATTAATTGGTGATAATATTTTCGGATTAATATCACGTACTTTTTTGGGAGTATAAAATTCAAAAATTTCATCATACTGGTATGAAGGAGATGATAGATCGTCTGGCAACTCGTGATTTTGAACCGCACGAATAAGATCTCGAGTAATTTTTAATGGAAAGCGTTCTCCTTCCCCAAATGCGCCGCCATGCCATCCGGTATTTACGAGCCAAACTCGAATATTGTATTTGTTAACATATTCTTCTAGTAAAGCAGCGTAGACAGCTGGGTGTCTTAACATAAAGGGTGCACCAAAGCAGGGAGAGAATGTGGCCTTTGGCGTTTTGATTCCAATCTCAGTTCCTGCAAGTTTTGCCGTATACCCTAAAATAAAATATTTTTTTGCTAAATCGCTTGTAAGCCTTGCAAGAGGGGGAAGAACTCCAAAGGCGTCGGCGCTTAAAAAGAAAATATCTTTTGGTACAGGACCAGCGGCACTAGGAACACGGTTAGGAATGAAATCTAATGGATAACTTGATCGGCCATTTTCAGTCTCAGTACCATTGAAGAAATCAATGTCATTTTTAGTATTATCAAAATAAACGTTTTCTAAAAAAGAACCTTTTCTGGTCGACGCTTTATAAATATCAGGTTCGGTGTCAGCTCCTAGCTTAAATGTTTTTGCATAACAACCACCTTCAAAATTAAAAACCCCTTCAGGAGCAAGTCCGTGCTCATCATCTCCAATGAGTTTTGTTTCGATATCGGTAGAGAGTGTCGTTTTTCCAGTACCTGAAAGGCCAAAGAAAATAAAAGATTCATTTCGAGGGGTAAGATTTGCACCAGAATGCATTGGAAGCACTTTCTTTTCTGGAAGTAGAAAGTTTAAAATGGAAAACATGCTCTTTTTGATTTCTCCAGAGTATTTTGTTCCGATAATGATCGTAATTTTTCTTTCAAAACATGTAGAGATAACAACTTTTGAACGTAGCCCAAACTCTTTGGGATCAATTTCTAAGTCGGGTGCATGAAGAATTAGATATTCGTCAAATACGTTTTTAGATGGTGATTTAAACATATATTCAGAAAACATAATAGAATAGGGAAAAGTAGAGTAGACATCGATTCCTAATGCAATATGATTTTCTGAACCAATATTTCTTCTGGTTGAAAAGATTTCTTTTTTATTTTTGAAATGATTAAAAACCTTTTCTTCAAGTTTTAAAAACGTTTCAGGTGTCATGGAGTGAATATTATTTTCCCACCAAATTGAATTTTCTGTTGTTTTAGTTTTTACAACATATTTGTCGTCTGCTGATCGGCCAGTATGTGGGAAAGTGTTGATGAGAAGTTCTCCGCGCGCCCCTAGTGCACCAAGCTTCATCTCAATTGTCTTGTCGATGAGGTCTTGTATTGACTGATGTTTAAATAAGGGAAGGCTTTTAAATGAAAGAATGGATTGGTATGACATGATGATCTCCTCGATGCTAATGGTTAGATCATGCCAGAAGTTGCGAGAAAATCAATTTACTAAAATCGTTTTATTACCTGACAAAGGTCAGGATTAAATACATGAATAAGAATTATCGCCATGAAAAGTAGCGATAAATTCTTTTGTAGACTTTTTGAGTATAACAACAGTTTCACCATTTTTTTCTCTGATAGTCGTCTCAGAAAGATTAGTTTTACTATTAGATATTATGTGAGTACTCATGAGGTTGTCTAGAAAATCAATTTCTTCATTTGTTTCCAATTTGCTAATAACGATTTCACCTGACTCTGGAAATACCTGAATTTTTTGTTTGGATTTTTGGCTCTCACACGAAATTTTTGATGACTTCATAAATTCAGCGTGAGTACTTTGCCACTTTGCCGTGATGAGTAAAAGAATAATAAATGTTTTCATCGGTCAGTTTGCCAATAGCTCTGATTGAAAAGCATCAATTAATGGCGACACTTGCAGGGCAATTAAATCTCGAATGTAATTGTATACAAAATCCTCGCCGCCTGGGTTGCGATAAATTTTCCCAGAAAAGCGAGCATTTAGAGAATCTCTTTTAGCAGAAAATAAAACACATAAATTTAATTCTAATTGGTCAACATTTGTTGCAATCAAAGAATCAGAAGGAGAAAAATCAAAAATGATAGAGTAAGATCTTTCATTAGGTAGGCACGCGACTCTTTCTTCCTCAATTTTCAAGTTACCTTTAATAAAAACTGATTTTGAAAAACCAAATTTTTTCTTAGTTGCCACGAATGAAAAACTATCTTGTGAAACCTTCTTATTGCTAATTTCTGCTCCAGCCGGGCGATATCTTTTTAAAACATTAATCGGATTTCTGATAATATCGTTCAATTTGTTGTCTAAATTAGTAGCACTAATTAGGAAAGATTTTGGGGCAATTGAATCAAAATCTTGGGCCCTCCCAGCTGAAGATAGGCTTAAGATCATCACTGCGAGAAGTAAGGATTTTGCCAATTTCATAAATTATAACCTCAAAATTTTAATGATCATAAAGGAGTTTTGAAAAAAATAGTGAAAAACTAGAGCGAGAATGTAAATTTTATAGCGAGGTAGGGGCATGCGATATTTACAAGTACCTAAAATCCATTAAGATAAAAAAATGAGAATACTTTTTTTTGATGGTTATTGTGTTATCTGTAATCGCCTAGTTGATTGGTTAATGAAGAATGAAAAAGATAGCAGACTTTATCTTGCCTCTCTTCAGGGTGAAACCGCCAAGAAAATGATTCCTGAATATGTTAATGAGTCAGGAGATTTTAGCACTGTTATTTATTGGCGAGCAGGCGTAGTTTTAAAACGAAGTGATGCTATTATTTATGCTCTTTATGACCGAGGCCGATGGTGGAAAGTTTTTAAATTAGTACTTTTTATCCCCAGAGTAATAAGAGATTTTTGCTACAATTTTGTTGCTAGAAATCGTTACCGACTCTTTGAAAAAAGAGCAGTTTGTAGGGTACCATTAGAGCATGAGAGGGTACGGCTTTTACCATGACTTCTAACTGATTTATAAAAACGCACTAATAATTGTCGCTTTTTGATCATTGTTTAAGAATCGGGAGAAGGGAGTATCGTGTTGAAATAATAAGGCTTTTTTAAAGTGTTCAAAAAAATAGAGCGCAAATACTAAGGGTATATAGAAATCTATTATAATGGCCAATAATAAACAAATCATTTCCTAGAAGGAGACTCTATGGCGAAGAAAGTAGCAAAAAAGAAAGTCGTAAAAAAAGCAGCGAAGAAGAAAGTAGCGCCGAAGAAAAAGGTTGTTGCGAAAAAGAAAGTAGCGCCGAAGAAAAAGGTTGTTGCGAAAAAGAAAGTAGCGCCGAAGAAAAAGGTTGTTGCAAAAAAGAAAGTCGCATCTAAGAAAAAGATTGTGGCAAAAAAGAAAGTGACAGTAAAAAAAGAAGTAAAAAAAGTAGAGACAAAAAAGGTAGAAATTAAAAAACCTGAACCGAAAAAAGTTGTAACAAAGCCCTCAAAACCAACATCGGCAAAGAAAGAGATGACGAGTACAATTACACCGGTTGTTCCGGCAGGAAGCCATCCTCCGAAACTTGAAGAAAACAATTTTATCAACTTAAAAATGACCAAAGCTAAACATGAAGACCCAAGAACAAAGCATGACGATCATGAGCCAACGCCTGAAGTAGAGCATCCACCACTTAAACCAATCGTGAGAGAAGAAGAAAAAGTGGGACGCAATGATCCTTGTCCTTGTGGAAGCGGAAAAAAATTTAAAAAATGCTGCGGCTTAAATGCAAATTAAAAAAGGGCTTCTTCGGAAGCCCTTTTAAATTAATCATCAAGGAAAATGACTATGGATGGTCAGAACATTAATATCGAAGAGCGTTTAGCGCGTTTAGAGTCTCGAGTTGATCTCATCATTAATAAACTCAATCTGCAAGAGAATAGACACGCTGGAAGGCATGAAGTAAAAGAAGCTCTACCAGAGCTACCAAAAGAATCGCCCAATCCCAAAATTCAATCTTCAAAAACAACAAACCTTCTACCAATACTGGCGGTGATTTGTTTTTCAATGGCCGGAATTTTTTTAGTAAAACTTGCTATTGAGTCAGGGTGGCTAACACCTTTTAGACAATGGGGACTACTTACAATTTTTGGAGTGGCCTTATCAAGCATAGGGTTCCTTGCAGAGAAGATAGAAAAAAATTATCGTAGCTATTTAGGTGCGACTGGTATCATTTTACTTTATCTTTCGGCCTATAGTGGTGCTGTTTACTTTTCTCTTTATTCGTCTGTTATTGCTATTGCCTTAGGTGCAATGGTGTCGCTATTTGCTTTCTTTTGTTTTTATTATTATCAAGAGGAGAAATTTGCGGTTATTTCAACAATCGGAACTTATATTGCTCCTGTCGTTCTTGGAAGGGAAGCGGACTTTATTTTATTAAGTGGTTTTTTTCTTATTTGGGCGGCCCTATTTTCTTTAATTAGTGCACATTTAAAAAGTAGGACACTGACTTTGCTTGGTTCATATTTAGGTTTAGGTATTTTTCTCTTTCTTAATATGAAAGTGCAAGTAGCAGAAGAAGTTATCTATGTGATCGTTGTTCAGTGTATGCAATTTTTTATTTATGCAGGAGGCGTCCTTCACTATTCTTTAAAGAACAATTCTCCCTTAAATAAGTCCGAAGCTATGGCGTATTTGCCCATGCTGCTTTTTTTTTACGGGACGATGTACTACCTTTTAAATCTTTATAATCCAGTAGCCGCACCTTGGGTCTCACTAGCTTTTTGTGCAGTTATTTATCTTCTTTATGCTAAAGCTAAAGAAAATTTAAAAAATTTAGAAAATTTAGGAAGTAGAAACTTGGTGCACTCTTTTTTAGGTGTTGTTATTTTTCATTCGGGGTACATGCAAGTGATTCCAGATACCGGAAAGGTATGGCTTCTGCCATTGATTATTCTTGCGAGCTATATTTGCGAGGCGAAAGATAAATTTGGAAATTATTCAAAAGCATTTAAGATTATGTTTTCGGCAATTGCGATTATCGAATTTTTTACTTTGTGTTTTAATCTTATTGGTAAGGCCGATTTATTAAATATTGTTCCTGCATTGGCAACTGTTGCAATCGGTGGAGTTTATTATTTTAATGGAGCAAAAAACATTAAAGGCAAGGAAGGATTATATTTGGGGCTAACGCATGTTCTTTGTGTTCTTGCCTTTTATCGTCTGGCCTATGATTATGGATCACTGGCGGTGACAGCATTATGGGGATTATATTCGGTTGGAATTTTGACTTACGGTTTTTTGAAAAAAGATGCGATTGTTGCAAAATCATCAATTATTGTTTTAGGGATTACATCACTAAAAGCATTAATTTATGACGTAAGTATGGCCCCTTCTTTTGTAAGAATTTTATCGCTTATTTTAACAGGAGCGATTCTTTATGGAGCGGGATATTTATTTCAAAAAGTTAATACGTGGGAAAAGTAAGCTTTAAGCGCACTTTTCATCCTATGATCTGGCCTGAATATAACTCGTCGATTGATATTTTTTTAATCCACAAGAGAAAAAATAGATGGTAAAAAAGAAAAATCCTAAAGCACCTGCGATGGCAATTAAGCTAAAGCTTATGCTGACGCTTTCAATGGCATTCATCGGAAGAATTCCAGTGAACGCCGCGGGTGTTAAATAGAGAAGAACTTTTCCATAATCATTAAATATTTTTCCACTAGGATAAAACGAAAGACTTAAATTACATTCAATAAAAAGTTGGGCAAAAGAATTCCCGCGTTTTAAGAAAAATGGAATTGTTCCGGCCATGATAAATAATCCCATAAAGCCGATAGCAGAAACACTAACAAACATTAAACAGCGAAGTGCTTGCTCAAAACTGACGAGATAGAAAATAACACCTAAGTTTAAAAATCCTTGTAAAATATCACCCAAGGCAGGAGTACTGCTTTCAGAAATTGCTACTAAAAAAAGAGGATGTCTTGGAGTTCCTAACATCGGCTCAAGCGTTCCTTCCTCCACATATTGACCTAAATTTCTAAGACCACCGAGAAAAAATAAAACAAATCCCCAAGAAATAACAATAATTGTATTGAGGGATAAAAAGTAAATAGTCATACTGTTGCCATCTGGCTTGCCATCAAAAAGCATGGCCCATAGGCCCCAAAGAACAATGGCGTTGTTGATAATCATGCCAACTGTTCCCGCAAAGAGATTTGCAGGATTTGATTTTTGAGCATCAAAATTATAGCGAAGAGATAAAAGCAGGAGTCGCAATGTATCCACTTATCCTCCGTAAGCCTGGTGGCGAGTTTTTGCCATTTTAAAAAATAAAAAATTAATAATTGCTAGGCTCATTGCTAAAATTGCAGTTCTTATGAACCAATCTTCAAAACTAGTTTGATAAAATTGTCCCTTAAGACAGTAATAGGCAGGTTGAAAAAATAAATCAGATGGTGGGAGTTTTAAAATAAAACTTCTCCATGGTTCACTAAAGTCTGCTACCGGTCCCCAAACTCCACCTAAAACAAGAAAAATTTTTCCAAATGGAAGCAAAAAATAATTCGTTTGATGCCAAAGGAGTTGTGCTGTTGCAAAAAAGAGAGCGAAAAGACCTTGCATTAATCCGAGCCATGGAAGAAAAAGAACCAGCCTTCCGGTAACAAGTAAGATGTCATTAATTTTCACACCATAAAAAGGGAAAATTAAAACCAGCATAATAAGCATAAAAACTCGTGAACCAAAAGATCTGCCAACTAATCCAGAAAAACTAGTAATAGACCAGGATCTAGGCCTTGCGAGAGAAATCGAGAAATCTCCACTGGCGCGATTAAGCGAAGGGAGTCGTACAAAAGTCATAAAAAGTAATTCAGTAATTCCAATATAGAGAATAATCTCTTCTAGAGTAAAATTTTTTTGATGAGAATTAAATCGCAACCACACACGAGAAAGGATCCATACAAAAAATGGAATAAGGGCGTTGGAGGCCAGAGCATTGGGAATATCTGAAAACTGCTCTTTGATATTAAACCAAGCGTGTCTAAGATGAAATGAAATGGATTCAATCCTGGTTTCCATTAACGTGCTACTCGATTTTGACCGTAACGATTGGCCAAGACTTCCTCTAAGCTTACTTCGGAAATGCTAATATCTTGAAGTTTATTTCCGTAATGAGTTGATAGTTTGGCGAGAGCTTCCGACATTGGAATTTTCTTGGTATCCAATTCGTACTGATGAATAAAATCTTCGTTTGTTTTTAGTTGCAATAGGGGATGGTGAGTATAAGTTTCAACACTATGATCAAGAGTTGTAATTTGAATTCTTCGGGTGTCTTTCAAATCTCCTTTTAAAGACGAAAGTGGGCCATCGAATTTTTTTACTCCGTGATCAATAAGGATAGATCGATCGCAAAGAGCTTCAACATCAGATAAGTCATGGCTAGTTAAAAGCAGTGTGCTTTTTTCTTCTTTTTGCCAGCGCAGAATTAATTCACGTAGACTATTTTTAGCAATGATATCAAGACCAATAGTTGGCTCGTCTGCTAAGAGAACTTGTGGTTTATGAATAAGTGCCGCGACGACTTCACAGCGCATACGCTGGCCTAGTGAAAGAGTGCGCACTCTTTTTTCTAGCAGGTTTTCAATATCAAATAGTTCAGCCAAAATTTTTATGCGGTTTTTTTTCTCTTGTCCTTTTAAAAAATAAATTTCGCCAATGAGATCAAGACACTGAAAAACTGTCATGTGCATATAGAGCTGACTTCTAGTTCCAACAACTAGACCTAACTTTTTATTTGATTCTAAACTTCCAGCTTTATGTCCATCAATGAAAGCTTCACCAAGTGAAGGTTGCAAAATGCCACAGAGAATTTTTATTGTTGTACTTTTTCCGGCACCGTTTGGACCTAAAAATGCCACGGATTCACCGGGAGAGAGGGTAAAAGTTAGATCGTCTACGGCAAGGAATTGGTTTTTGTCGCCGAAAACTTTACTTATATTTTTTGCATGGATGGAATAAGACATAAGAACTCCCTAATAAACATTAGTGATTCTTAATCAAATGATCAACATTTAATGATCGTGATGTGAGCTTTCTTCGTGAGCTTCTTGTGAATGGTGATCTGTATTTTCATGTTCATGATAAACTTGAAATAGTCCTGCACAAATGAGGATAACACATACGATAGTTGCGATTCCTAATTTTAATTCTTTTTTTGTTACGCTTTTTCTTGATTGGTATAAGGAAAAAAATGACAAAATAAATCCGAGAGGAACAACCCATACGCTTCTTTCTGGAGAGTCTGGAAAATGCTGGAGCCCGCCGGTAAAGAAACCAAAACCAATAGAAAAAGTTAAACTTGAAATGACGTCCTTGATGACATTATAAGATTGGCCCTTTCGATGCTCTAGGAATGTACCAATACTAAAAAAGATAACTCCTAAAATCGCGGTATAAATTGAACGCATTCCTGAAAAAAAACCGTGATTGACGGCGCCGGCAATAAAGCTGATCCCGCCATACTTGAAGGCAGCGGTTAAATGTTCAATATAAATTGGTCTTTCGTAGTTTTTTTCAATCATATACTTATGATTTACTTTGAGAGATTAAAAGTCAACTTTGTTGTTTTATTCGAAAATATTGGAAATAAAAAAATATTGTAAGCTATTGTCTGATTAGGTAAGATTTCAAGAAAGAATGAGAGCAAGATTTAAAAAAGGTTTTATGAATAACAAAGATGTATTAAGAAATTTTTTCAAACTATTAACTGAACAAAAAGTTAAGGAAGCTTTCGACAGCTTTATAGCGCAAGAATTTAAGCATCACAATCAGCATACTAAGGCGGGGCGCCAGTCGTTACTCGAAGGAATGAAAGATGCTCACCAACAGTTTCCAGCATTGACTATCGAAGTAAAGAATATTTTTGAAGATGGCGATTTTGTAATCGCTCATTCCTTAGTAAAAATGAGTACAGACCACGCGGGGTTGGCCTGTGTACATATTTGTCGTTTTAAGAATGAAAAGATTGTCGAGGTTTGGGATCTCGCTTCGCCTATAAATGAAGATCGTGTGAATGTGGATGGGGCATTTTGATTTATATTTTGATACTATTTTCTTAGTGGAACATTAGTGGCATTCGCACCTTTTTAAAAATTCATAAATTACCTATAAAAGAGACGGAATCATCAATCATGATATTAGGTGTTTAGCTCAAAACTATGGCATTTAACAAAAATCAAAAATTCTGTTAGTCGACTTTATTGACTCAAGTATGTTATGGCCTTACTCTCAAATAAATTTATTTTCGAGGAAGCGTCACTATGAAAATTAACAAAAAGAAACTAGTTTTTTTTGCCTTATTAATTTTTTCATTAGCAGTCATTGGTTTTGATGAAACTCGAAAAATCTTTGGGACGATTAGGTCTTATAACTCAGATATAGTTGTCAATAATGTTCCAATTTACTATCCCAACAAAATTGAAGAAGTTCAAAGCTTAATTAAAGAAGCAGTTCTAAAAAATATTAATGTTCGATTTTCTGGAACCAGTCACAGTACAAATTCAGTAATTCTAGGAAGCGGAATTTATATTAAGAGTGATAATTTTAATCACATATTTGGTATTGAAGAATCAGAAAGTGGTAAAGTTGTAAGTGTAGAAAGTGGAGTTAAGCTGGGGGAACTTCATGCTTACCTTGCTAAGCAAGGTTATAGCTTAGGTTTTGCTTATCCTTTCTACCATGGGATTTCTATTGGTGGTTTATTGGCAACTGGTTCGCACGGCAGTTCTCGAAAACACATCGCTCAATCCTCTCAAAATGTCGTTGAAGCAACCTTGGTAAACGGACAAGGAGAAATCGTAACGGCTTCCAAAGAAACTCCTGAGCTTTTAAAAGCAGCAAGAGTTAATCTGGGTCTTTTAGGATTTGTTCAAAAAGTGAAATTAAAAATTTATAAAGATTTTAATCTTCAATTTTATTCATATGACTTAAAGGACGAAACAGCTCTTATTATGCCTGACGGTCAAGTCAATTGGGGAAATTTAGCAGATACTGAGTATGTCTATTGGTATCCCCAGAGCAACCGAGGGGTAAAAATTGAAGGAAATATTGTAGATTTGCCTGCAGATAATGGTGCTGAATGTGTTGTTCTTGGTGCAAATCAAGAAAATTTACAATCTTATATTATTGCTAAACTACTTATGCTTGGTAAAAATAACTTACCACTTAACAAGATTCTTGAAAATCAAATGTATAAAGGCATTCAAGGACCACCTCCCTACGTTAAAATTGAAAATAACAAGGAAGTTAAGGCACAAGGAATAGTCGGTTCTTCAAGTAAAATGTTGCTTTCTAAAAAAGCGCCGCCGCTTAACCCTGCTTATGGGGCGAGTGATTTTTCATTTTCCTTTAATATAAAAAATGCTCCACAAGTTTTAGGCGCAATTAGAGAATTCAGTTTGAAGAATAATTTATCTTTTCCATTGGTTGGTATTTTTATGCGATTTGCATCTAATCAATCTGCTAGTTATCTATCGCATATTGAGTATAACGAACAAAAAGATGGCGTTTATGTAATGGCCGAATTTTATGAGCCAAAATACCATACATCGCAAACTCCAGATAATATGTGGAGAACGTTAACACAAAATTTATTACAATCATTAATTGAAAAAAACTTAATAACGTTTCATTGGGGTAAAAGTACAGATAGGGTATTTTCTTATCAAGCAAATAAGAAATTGCTAAGTAAGAACATTGAAAAATTTAATAAACTGAGAGAAGAAATGGATCCCAATAATATTTTTGTAAATGATTTTGCCAAAAAATTTATCATGGATAAGTATTAGATTTTTATTTTTTGCGCAAATAAGGGGAAACGATATTTTTTATGGCCATTTCAAATTGATGTTCCTCTAGAAATGGAGCAGTCACAATACCTTGAATCGCAGCATGAATGGATTTTACCTGATCTTCCTCAAGTTGATTAAATAATTTTTTGAGTCTAGCTTCATAGGATAATTCAAGTTCAATTAGTCTTTGTTGAATGATAGATTTTTTAAATCTCCAATGGAAGTAAAAAGACATAAACTCTGGGTTATCATGAAAAAGACGATAACTCATTTTAGAGCATTCCAATAACTTACCTTCATTGATTAGTTTTTCACGTTCTGGGCTTAATCCATAAAAATCATTAAGAATAACTTCAAAGCAGTGGTTGAAAATTTCCTTCTTAGTTTTTCCGAGGTAATAGTAGATCAAAGTACGATTCACACCCGAAAAGCGAGCGATGTCAGTCATTTTCCATTTTAAATGTCCCATCGCGACTTCAAAACGAAAAACGGTATTTACGATTTTAATTTCAGTCTTTTTATCAAACATAATCTCAATTATAGTCTTATTTTATTGTATTGAAAATAACATTCCTTATGCATTTAATTTCCAGCTGTAATCGGTATCGCGGAGTTTTTTAAAAATAGGGTCTAGAAATTTTTTTTGAATATTTTATAAAATTTGCCCAAAAGCCAACTTTAGAACTTACACCTTCGTTTTTGAGTTTTTCAAATTCTTCTGGAGTATAAACAATCAAGTCAAAATCAATTTTATCTTTTTCAAAAAAATTATAGAGCTCTGGAAAAAATTTATAGCGTTCATGAAATTCTAAAGTTGTATTGGTGACTATTAATATATCGAGATCACTATCAGCATTAAATTCATTCGTCCAAAAACTTCCAAAAATATAGGCATCAATTACATGAGAGTTTAGATGTGTTTTTAATTCTGTAATGAATTCCTCTTTCGTTCTTTCTTTCAGGAATGATATTTTTTTCTAGCAGTAGTCATTACTAAGGTAAACCAAGTTCAGTAGAAGCTTTTTGAATAATAATAGTAGCATCTTTAATTGCTTTAGTGGCTTGTTCAATTTCAAAAAATTCAAAAGGAGCACCTTCTGGCAGAGCATCTGGATATCTAGCAGAAATATAAAATACATCGAGACTTTTTCCAGCTTTTTCAACTTCAGAATTAATTCCGATTGCTTGAGCAATTTTTGCAATAGAATGCCCACGGACATCGTATTCCTGATGGTAAGCAATTGCCGTAATCGCTTTTTCACCGGCCAGTTGAGAAACAAAACATGTTTGAGAAAAGAATCCCAGCTTTAAACTTTCTTCGGCCCACTTGAGGTCATTTTTGGCTTGGTTGAGCCAGTCTTTTGCGCGTTTTTTATTACACATAAATTAAGAGTACTCGGAATTTTCTTTCTTCACAATTAGTGGTGTTTTCTCTGCGTTAATTAAACAATAGACATAGGCAGTTTTCAGTTAAAATTGAGTAACCACACTTTATTTAAACAGGAGAACAAGCCTATGTCTGAAAGTAAT
>JACCDN010901735.1_pt1 | contig 14104 bp, 10 predicted proteins | sample 7441691 | NCBI WGS metagenome assembly JACCDN01 (sample SAMN15323439, study PRJNA562643) | freshwater metagenome | isolation source: river surface water | place: USA:Blue River Watershed | collected 2017-08-16
CATAGCAGCCCGGCTTTTCCAGCAGCATGAAAGCGAAATCTTCCGATCCCATCGTCGGCTCAATCTTCTTCAGCACACCCTCGGCACCGACCACGTCCGCCATCACTTCCTTCACAAATTCCGTTTCGGGCTCGTGGTTGATCAGCGGTGGGTAATTGCGCCGGAAATGAAACTGGACACTCGCGCCGAAGGCTGCGGCCGTATGCTCTGCAATCTCGCCCATGCGCTTCTCAATGAGGTCCAGTGCCTCGATCGTGAAAGTGCGCACGGTCCCGATCATGCTCGCCGAATCGGGGATGATATTGGTCGCGCTGCCCGAGTGAATCTGAGTGATCGACAGGACACCCGCCTCCAGCGGATTCTTGTTGCGAGAAATAATGGTCTGCCAGCTTTGCGCAATCTGCACCGCCACCATGACCGGGTCAGTACTCAGATGAGGCTGCGCCGCATGGGAGCCTTTGCCCTGAATGACGAGCTCGAATTCATTGGAGGACGCCATCATCGGGCCCGACACCACGCCCATGGTGCCCGCAGGCGAACCAGGCCAGTTGTGCATGCCGAATACCGCCTCCATCGGGCACTGCTCGAATAGCCCATCGTCCATCATTTTTTTCGCGCCCCCCGCGCCTTCCTCGGCAGGCTGGAAAATCACGTACACCGTGCCGTCAAATTGCTTGTTCTTGCTGAGGTAATGGGCGGCGCCCAGAAGCATCGCCGTGTGGCCATCGTGGCCGCAGGCATGCATCTTTCCGTCGTGGCACGAGCGATGCTCGAAGGTGTTGAGCTCCTGCAGCGGGAGCGCATCCATGTCGGCGCGCAGGCCGACGGCGCGTGAGCTGGTGCCATTGCGAATCACGCCAACCACGCCGGTTCCGCCCAGGCCACGAATCACCGGAATGCCCCACTCGGTCAGCTTCGCTGCGACGAGGTCGGAGGTCTTGAACTCCTCATAGGACAGTTCAGGATGGGCGTGAATCGTGCGCCGGATTTGCCGGAGTTCGTCGTGGAAAGCGAGTATCGGATCGATCAGCTTCATGGTGGTCTCTTCCTGACTTTGAATAAGTGCCTTACGGAAAACCCCTGTGGGCCTTCCCGGGGACCGGCCGTCTGGGCGACCGTCTGTGTAATATTAACCGCAGGCGATCAGGCTGCCATAATTGCCAATCAAATAAACCGATTACCCCTACGGAGCGCCGATGAATACCCGTGTAGTCCGAGCCGCCTGCCCCCATGATTGCCCCGACACCTGTGCGATGCTGGTCACCGTGAAGGACGGCGTTGCGACCGAGATCCGAGGCGACCCCGATCATCCGAATACCGCGGGCGTGCTTTGCACCAAAGTCTCGCGCTATCTGGAACGAACCTACCACCCGGAACGCTTGCTATATCCCATGAAGCGGACAGGGAAAAAGGGCGAGGGTAAATTCGAACGGATCAGCTGGTCCGAGGCGCTGGACACCATCGCCAGCAGGCTCAAGACCATCGCTGCGCGGGATTCCCGCGCCATACTGCCGTACAGCTATGCTGGCACGATGGGGGTCGTTCAGGGTGAGTCGATGGCGATGCGTTTTTTCAACCAGCTCGGCGCGACCCGGCTGGACCGCACGATCTGCTCATCGGCGGGTGGCGTCGGCCTCAAATACACGCTGGGCGCGAAGATGGGGATGGACACGGAACGCTATGATGAATCGCGCCTGATCCTGATCTGGGGCGGCAATCCCATCGGCTCCAACCTGCACTTCTGGATGCGCGCCCAGGCCGCGCGCCGCAAAGGGGCAGTGCTGGTGGCCATCGATCCGTATCGCTCGCTGACGGCGGAAAAATGTCAGCATCACATTCCGGTTCTGCCGGGCACCGATGCGGCACTGGCGCTCGGCATGATGCACCTGCTGATACGTAACGACTGGCTCGACCATGACTACATCCGGGATCACACGCTAGGCTTTGAGCAACTGTGCGAACGCGTAGCCGAGTGGACACCCGAAAAAACCGCGCAGACTTGCGGAATCAGCACCGAACAGGTCGAGCTGCTCGCGCGCCTGTATGGCGAGACCGCGAAGCGAGGCGAACCGGTCGCCATTCGGGTGAATTACGGCGTGCAGCGCGCCCATGGTGGCGGCATGGCGGTCAGGAATATCGCCTGTCTGCCGGCCCTGGTGGGTGCATGGCTCCATCCCGCAGGAGGTGTGCTGTTGTCGTCCGGGGAGACCTTCCCGAAGAAAGACCGGCAGCTGCAGCGCCCCGACCTGATGCCGGTCGATGAAACCAGGCCCCCCCGTACTATCAACATGAGCACCATCGGCGATGACTTGTTGCGACCCTCGTCAAAGGCCTTTGGCCCGGCAGTCGAGGCAGTCATTGTCTACAACTCCAATCCGGTTGCCGTCGCGCCCGAATCCGCAAAGGTCGCGCGCGGATTTGCACGCGAAGATCTGTTCACTGTGGTGCTCGAGCATTTTCAGACCGATACCGTCGATTACGCGGATATCGTACTGCCTGCGACCACGCAGCTCGAGCATACCGATATTCATTCCACCTACGGCCATTTGTATATCGTCGCCAACGAGCCCGCCATTGCGCCGCTCGGCGAGGCCAAGCCCAACAGCGAGATATTTCGCCTGCTGGCCGCCCGCATGGGATTCGATGATCCCTGCTTCCGCGACACTGATGAGGAGCTGGCAGCGCAGGCCTTTGATGCCACGCATGTGCATGCGATACATTTCGACTGGCCTCGGATAAAAGAAAAAGGCTGGATGAAGCTTAACGTCGCCGATGCGCCATTTGCCCACGGAGGCTTTCCCACGCCCTCGGGCAGATGTGAGTTCTACAGCGAGCAAATGGCACGCGACGGGTTGGATCCTTTGCCGGCCTACATTCCCCCCTTTGAGTCGGCAGCAAGCGCACCGGAGCTGGCAAAAAAATATCCGCTGGCCATGATTTCTCCGCCTCAAAGGAACTTTCTCAACACCACCTTCGTCAATGTGAAGAGCTTGCGCGATACCGAGGGGGAACCTCATCTGGAGATGCACCCTGCGGATGCTGAAGCACGAGGCATTGCAGAGGGTGACAGCGTCAGGATCTTCAATGATCGCGGCAGCATGGTCGCGAAAGTGCACCTGACCGACAACGCACGCGCCGGGCTGGTCGTGGCCTTGTCGATCTGGTGGAAGAAGCTCGCCTCGGATGGCAAGAATGCCAATGAGCTGACCCACCAGCGTTTGACCGATATGGGGCGGGCCCCCGCTTTTTACGATGTGCTGGTGCAGGTAGAGAAAGCCTGAGCCGCGCGCGGGACACGGGGTGTCGTGTCCTTCCTGATGATCAGAGGATTGATGACGACATTCATGAGAGCGGCCTGCGCCGCGCTGCTGACGGCTGTGCTCGGTGGCTGTGCGGATCTTGGCTATTACGCGCAGGCGGCACGGGGGCAGATGTCCCTGATGGCAGGCGCACGTCCGATTGACCGCTGGCTGGCTGATCCTGAGGTCAAAGGGGATCTGAAGCTGCGGCTGCAGCGCGTGCGCGAGATCCGGGAGTTCGCTGCGCGCGAACTTGGCCTGCCCGACAATGGCAGCTACAAAAGCTTCGCCCGGCTCGAGCGCAGCTTCGTGATGTGGAATGTGGTCGCCACACCGGAGTTGTCACTGACGCCCCAGCGCTGGTGCTTCCCCGTCGCCGGATGCGTCGATTATCGCGGTTATTACGATCATCCGTCGGCGCAGCGCTTTGCCGAAGGGCTCACTGCCAAAGGGCTGGATGTGAGGGTCAGTGGTGTCCCTGCCTACTCCACGCTGGGCTGGTTCAATGATCCGGTGCTGTCGACCTTCATACACTATCCCGATGTCGAGCTTGCGCGCCTGGTCTTCCACGAGCTCGCGCATCAGGTCGCCTACGCCCCGGGCGACTCGCAGTTCAATGAATCCTTTGCGACCGCGGTCGAGGAGTTCGGCGTCGAGCGCTGGCTGGCGGCGCGGGGCGATGCCGAGGCGCGGGAAGCCTATCGCGCGTTTCGGGCGCGGCGCGAAGGTTTCCTCGCACTGCTGGAGACCTATCGCGCCCGTCTGGACAGCGTGTACAAGAGTCACTTGCCGGATACCGCCAAGCGCCAGCGCAAAGCCGAGCTGATGGCCCGGATGAAAACAGACTATGCGGCGCTCAAGGCGTCATGGGACGGGTACGCGGGCTATGACCGCTGGTTCAGCGAACCCCTGTCCAATGCCCATTTCGCGCTGATCTCGACCTACCATGACCTCGTCCCGGCTTTCCGCGCACTGATGGATGAGAAGCCGACGCTCGCCGAGTTCTACCGGGCCGTGGTCGCGATGGCGCGCATGGAGCGCCGCCAGCGTGACACGATGATTGCGCGCTACAGGCAGGTGATGCAGCCCGAAGCCACGAATGTGGCAAAGCAGGCTGCTGCATTGCAATAAAAACACAATTCATCCGCTTTCCGTTAGCATCCACGAAGGGTAAGAAAAGACGCTGCCCAGTCGTCGGGTGATTTCTCGACCTGTCGCCCAGACTTCGCGGTCGCCCATCACAACGAGGTGCTGCATGGAGAAGTTCTGGCTGAAGTCCTATCCGGCAGGAGTCCCTGCCGACATCGATCCCTCACGCTACCACTCGCTGGTGCAGCTGATGGAAGAAGCCTTTGAGCGCTACGCGGATCGTCACGCCTATGTCTGCATGGGCAAGACCATGCGCTTTGACGAGCTCGATGCCCGGTCCCGCGCACTCGCCGCATGGTTGCAGCATCAGGGCTTGTCGGCGGGCGCACGCGTTGCGCTGATGATGCCGAATGTGCTGCAGTATCCGGTGGCGATCGCCGCCGTGCTGCGAGCAGGTTACACCGTCGTGAACGTGAATCCGCTCTACACGCCGCGGGAACTGGAGCATCAGCTCCGGGACTCGGGCGCCGAGGCCATCATCGTGCTCGAAAATTTTGCGCACACGCTGGAGAAAGTGATCGCGCACACCCAGGTCAGGGTCGCTGTCGTTGCTAGCATGGGCGATTTGCTCGGTGGCTTCAAGGGCCGGCTGGTGAATTTCGTCGTTCGCACCATTAAAAAAATGGTGCCCGCCTTTGATCTGCCGAATGCGATTCGATTCAATCAGGCGCTGAAGGAAGGTGCGACCCGGGTGCTGCGACCCGTGCGGCCTGAACCGTCCGATATCGCCTTCCTTCAGTACACCGGTGGCACGACTGGCTTGTCCAAGGGCGCGATGCTCAGTCATCGCAATGTGATCGCCAATCTGCTGCAGAATGAAGTCTGGCTCCAGCCTGCGCTCGACAAGGCGCCGAAGGTCGAATCGCTGACCTTTGTGTGCGCACTGCCGCTATATCACATCTTTGCGCTGACCGTTTGCTGCCTTGTCGGCATGCGCGTGGGTGCGATGAACATCCTGATTCCCAACCCGAGGGACATTCCCGGTCTGATCAAGACCTTGTCCGGGTATCGCTTCAATATCCTGCCGGCCGTGAACACGCTCTACAACGGCCTGCTGAACCATCCGGAATTTGCGAAGCTCGATTTCTCCCTGCTCAAGCTGTGCAACGGCGGCGGCATGGCCGTGCAAAAGGCGGTGAACGAGCGCTGGCGCAGCGTCACGGGTAAATGCATCATCGAGGGCTACGGCCTCTCCGAGACATCGCCCGTGGCCACCGCCAATCCGTCCGATGCCACCGAGTTCACCGGTACCATCGGCCTGCCCTTGCCATCGACCGACATCGCCATCCTCGACGAGAGCGGGCGCCATTTGCCGGTAGGGGAAGTCGGCGAGATCGCGATCCGGGGGCCGCAGGTCATGGCCGGCTACTGGCAGCGACCGGACGACACCGCGCAGGTCATGACGGCCGATGGCTTTTTCCGTTCCGGTGACATTGGCTTCATGGACGCCAGCGGCTATGTCACGATCGTCGATCGCAAGAAAGACATGGTGCTGGTCTCAGGATTCAACGTGTACCCGAATGAGGTCGAAGGGGTGGTGGCCATGCATCCCGGCGTGCTCGAGTGCGCAGTGATCGGCGTGCCGGATGCCAGCACCGGCGAGGCCGTGAAGCTCTTCGTTGTACGTCGTGATCCTGCCCTGACCGCAGAAGACCTGATCGCGTACTGCCAACAGGAGCTGACGGCGTACAAGCGGCCAAAGATCATCGAATTCCGCGATCAGTTACCGAAGACGAATGTCGGCAAGATCTTGCGCCGCGAACTGCGCGATGCCAAGGCGGCCGTTACGGCCTGATCTCAGCTCGCGTTCGGCAGCGGTGGCAGCGGTGGCAGCGGACGAGGACGACGCTGGTCATCCGTGGCAACGTAGGTCAGGGTCGCCTCAGTGACCTTCACCACCTCGGATTGCAGCCGATTGCGCTCGGCAAAGACCTCGACAGTCACCGTGATCGAGGTCGTGCCTGTCTTCACGATTTTTGCATAGAACGACAGCAGGTCACCCACGAATACCGGCTGCTTGAAGACAAAAGAATTGACCGCCACCGTGCCCACCCGACCGTTCGCGCGACGTACGGCAGGCAACGCTCCCGCAATGTCCACCTGCGCCATGATCCATCCACCAAACACATCGCCATGCACATTCGCGTCCGATGGCATGGGCATCACACGCAGTGTCGGCATGCCTTCGGGCAGGCGGGTGGTTTCCTCTTGGGTGGTCATCTGATCTCCTGGTGTCCGACAGTGGGGCAGCCGGTATAAACGCTACAATGCCCTCAAAGCATAACTCAGACATCTGCAAGCAAGGTCAGTACCCTCATCATGCGCCGTCACTCCCCGCCGTCCAGCCACTTCCCCGAGGCTCCTGCCAATCAGGGTACCCGAAACGACTGGGCCACCCTGAAGACCCTGCTTCCCTACCTGTGGCAGTGGAAGTGGCGCGTGCTGTTCGCGCTGTCCTGTCTGGTCGGGGCCAAGCTGGCCAATGTCGGCGTGCCGCTGGTGCTCAAGCAGCTGATCGACAGCCTGACGATCACGCCGTCCCATCCGGCGTCGGTCATGGTGCTGCCCGTGGGCGTGCTGCTCGCGTACGGCGCGTTGCGCCTGTCAACGACCGTATTCACCGAGCTGCGAGAATTCTTTTTCGCCAAGGTCACGCAGCGGGCGGTACGGACGATTGCGCTCAAAGTGTTCCGTCACCTGCATGCGCTGTCGCTGCGGTTTCACCTGAACCGCCAGACGGGAGGTGTCACGCGGGATATCGAGCGCGGCACGCGCGCCATTTCCTCGCTGGTGTCCTACACGCTGTTCAGCATCCTGCCGACGCTGGTCGAAATCGCACTGGTACTGGGCTATCTGTCGCTGCAATATGATCTCTGGTTTTCCGCGATCACGCTGATTGCGCTGGTCGCGTACATCGCGTTCACCGTGATCGTGACGGAATGGCGTACGCATTTCCGTCGCACGATGAACGACCTCGACTCCAAAGCCAATACGCGCGCGATCGACTCGCTGCTCAATTATGAGACCGTGAAGTACTTCGGCAACGAAGACTATGAAGCCAGACGGTATGACGAGGGCCTGCAGCGCTACGAGGGGGCAGCCATCCGCTCACAGACCTCGCTCACCCTGCTCAATACCGGGCAATCGCTGATCATTGCGGTTGCCGTCACGCTGATCCTGTGGCGGGCGACGCTCGGCGTGATCAATGGCAGCATGACACTCGGCGATCTGGTGCTGGTGAATGCTTTCATGATCCAGCTGTACATACCGCTGAATTTTCTCGGCGTGGTCTATCGGGAGATCAAGCAGAGTATGGCGGACATGGAAAAGATGTTCAATCTGCTCGACCAGCACCGCGAAGTGGCTGACGCACCTGATGCGCAGCCCTTGCAGGTTCGTGCGGCGCAACTGCAATTCCGGCAGGTCGATTTCAGTTACGAAAAAAAACGGCAGATCCTGTTTGACGTGGACTTTGCCGTGGAGGCGGGCACCACCACGGCCGTCGTCGGTCATAGCGGATCAGGCAAATCTACGCTGGCGCGTCTGCTGTTCCGCTTTTATGACGTTGATCGCGGCGAGATCCTGATCGACGGGCAGGATCTGCGCTCCGTCACGCAGGCATCGCTGCGCGCAGCCATCGGCATCGTGCCGCAGGATACCGTGCTGTTCAATGACAGCATTGCCTACAACATCGCCTACGGCCGTCCGGGCGCCTCACAGGAAGAGATCGTCGCTGCCGCGCGCGCCGCATACATTCATGATTTCATCATCAGCCTGCCGGACGGCTACGACACCGTGGTCGGCGAGCGTGGTCTGAAGCTGTCCGGTGGTGAGAAGCAGCGGGTCGCCATTGCCCGCACCTTGCTGAAAAATCCGGCCATCCTCGTGTTCGATGAGGCGACGTCCGCGCTGGATTCCCGCGCCGAGCAGGCGATTCAGGCGCAACTGAAAGAGATTGCGCGCGAGCGAACGACGCTGGTGATTGCGCACCGCTTGTCCACCATCGCCGATGCCCACCAGATCCTCGTCATGGAGCAGGGGCGGATTATCGAGCGCGGCACACACGCGGCGCTGCTGATGGCCGGTGGTGCCTATGCGCAGATGTGGGAGCGACAGCGAGCCCGACAGGACGACGAGCCTCAAGAGACCGCGCCCGATGCGCTGATCCCCGGCCGCGCCTGAGCCGGGTGACCGGGCGGGGCAACCCCGGAACCGGATGTCTCTTACAATGCGGCAGATCTGTTCATTGACGAAGACTCTGCCCATGAATCCCCGACGCCTGCTGACCGACAGCTTTCATGCCACCGTGGCTGCCGCCGATCCCCTGAAGATCGTGGCCGCCCACCTGCCATCGCCACCCAAAGGACGCACGCTCGTCGTGGGCGCCGGCAAAGCCGCCGCCAGCATGGCCCGTGCAGTCGAACTGGCGTGGCCGGCATCGGCGCCGCTCGAGGGGCTGGTCGTGACGCGCTATGCGCATGGTATGCCCACCGAGCGTATTCGCGTGATCGAGGCAGGTCATCCCGTTCCGGACGGCGCGGGTGAAGCGGCCGCCGCCGAGATTCTCGAGCGAGTCAGCGAGCTGACTGCGGACGACCTGCTGATCTCGCTGGTCTCCGGCGGCGGCTCCAGCCTGTTGTCGCTACCCGTGGAGAGCGTCAGCATGGCCGATCTGAAGGCGGTGACGCAGTCCCTGCTGCGCTCCGGCGCGCCCATCACAGAGATGAACATCGTGCGCAAGCACCTGTCGCGGATTCAGGGCGGCCGTCTGGCCGCTGCCTGCCGTGCGCCCATACTGACGCTGGTGATCAGCGATGTGACCGGAGACGACCCCAGCGCGATTGCCTCGGGCCCGACCTGTGCCGACCCCAGCACCTATCGTGATGCGCTGGACGTAATTGCCCGGTTCAACGTCGAGGCGCCCGCGTCCGTTGTCGCCCACCTCGAGAAAGGCGTGGCAGGACAGATTGCCGAGACGCCCAAGCCCGGCGATCCGGCGGTCGCCCATGCAGACAACCAGGTGATCGCCACCGCGCATCAGTGCCTGCAGGCCGCCGCCGGGTTTTTTCGCGCGCAGCAGATCACGCCGGTGGTGCTGGGCGATACCGTGACCGGCGAAGCGTCCGAGGTGGCCAAAGTGTATGCCGCGCTGGTCAGAGAAATTCGGGAGCACCAGCAGCCCTTCCGCCCGCCGGTCGCGCTGATCTCCGGCGGCGAGTGTACGGTCACGGTACGCGGCAATGGCCGGGGTGGGCGTTGCGCAGAGTTCCTGACATCGCTGGCCGTGGAGCTGGATGGCATGCCGGATGTGTATGCGCTCGCGGCGGATACTGATGGCATTGATGGCACCGAGGACAATGCGGGTGCGCTGTTGTTCCCTGACAGCCCGGCGCGTGCAGCGGCCAAGGGTGTCAGCGCAAAAAACCTGCTGGCCAACAATGATGGTTACAGTTATTTCGAGGCGCTGGGCGATCTGCTGGTCACAGGACCTACCCGCACGAACGTGAATGACTATCGGGTGATTCTCGTCCTGTAAAATTCGAGAAGGTGTTGTTTTTTCAGATTGCGGCCCGCCTGTTCATGACTTCCACGCTCACTCTCACCCGTCCCGACGACTGGCACCTGCATTTGCGTGATGGTGCCGTACTCCGGGATGTGTTGCCGCATACGGCTCGCCAGTTCGCGCGCGCGATCGTCATGCCCAATCTCAAGCCGCCGGTCACGACGACCGAGAGGGCGCAGGCCTACCGCGATCGTATCCTTGCGGCGCTTCCCGCAGGGATGTCCTTCGAGCCGCTGATGACGCTCTACCTGACCGACAACACCTCGGCGGACGAGATCCGGCGCGCAGCAGAGAGCGGCATCGTGCACGGCGTCAAACTGTACCCGGCGGGTGCGACCACCAATTCCGATGCGGGCGTGACTGATCTTAGGCGCTGCATGAGCGCGCTCGAGCAGATGCAGGCGCTGGGCCTGCCCTTGCTGGTGCATGGCGAAGTCACCGATGGCGACATCGATCTGTTCGACCGGGAAGCCGTGTTCATCGAGCGTGTGCTCATTCCGCTGCGCAAGCAGCTGCCAGCGCTCAAGGTCGTGTTCGAGCACATCACCACCCGCGATGCGGCGTCGTATGTGCAAGAGGCTGAGGGGCCGATCGCCGCCACCATCACCGCCCATCACTTGCTGTACAACCGTAACGCGCTGTTCAAAGGCGGCGTGCGGCCACATTACTACTGCCTGCCCGTGCTCAAGCGCGAGACTCACCGGCAGGCTCTGCTGGCCGCAGCGACATCGGGCAATGCCCGGTTCTTCCTCGGCACCGATTCCGCGCCGCATCCCAAGGGCCTGAAAGAGCATGCCTGCGGTTGTGCGGGTTGCTACACCGCGCTGCATGCGATGGAGCTCTATGCGACCGCCTTTGAAGAGGTCGGAGCGCTGGACAAGCTGGAAGCCTTTGCCAGTTTTTATGGCCCCGATTTTTATGGCCTGCCCCGCAATGAGGGCAAGGTCACGCTGGAGCGTCGTGAATGGACGCTCCCCGACGAGCTGCCAATGGGCGAGGCGACCGTCGTCCCCCTCGATGCCGGCCAGACTCTGCACTGGAAACTGAACTGACAGGGACGGTCGATGGATGTCACCGCCATCGACTGGCAACAGCCATGGCTCGCTCACCTGCGTGATATCGGGCAGCCACTCGCCGCGTCAACCGACTGGCTTTTGGCCGCCAACACCCTGGCCCGGCATCAAGGCGTGTCGAATGCCGCGGGACTGCCGATCCGTTTCGTGCCACAGCACAGCGTGCCTGAGGCGGCCGGATATGAGGCGCATATTCATGCGACCGGGCAGGTGCCGACGCGCGACAATCTGCATGATTTCTTCAATGCGCTGATCTGGCTGCATTTTCCATCGACCAAGCGCATGCTGAATCAGCTGCAGGCGAAGGCCATACAGCACAATCAGAGTACAGCGCCACGCGGTGCGCAGCGAGATGCTGCGACCTTGTTCGATGAAAACGCCGCGCTCTTTCTCAGCAATGATCCTGCCATGATCGACCAGCTCGCCCGGCATGAGTGGAAGGCGCTGCTGCTGGTCGATCCGGTTCGTTTTGCCCGGCATGGCAGCGTCATTCTGTTCGGGCATGCGCTGCTCGAAAAGCTGGTTCATCCCTACAAGGCAATCACCGCGCATGTATGGTGTGAGCTGATCGCTGACGATGTCGGTCAGGCGGCGTCCGCCGTCGCACCCGCGTTGTCGCCGTCCCTCGCAGAGGTGGATCAGCGCATCGCGGCGGCCATTACGCCCGGCTTCGTCAGCCGCGATTTTTCCCATCTGCCGGTGCTGGGCGTACCCGGCTGGTGGAGCGGACAGGACGAGGCGTTCTACGATGACGTATCAGTCTTTCGCCCGGTGCGAAACAAAAGTCCCCGGTGATGCAGGCAAAAAAAGCCCGCAGTGATGCGGGCAAAAAGGATGCAAAGGAGTCCCGGTTGAGGTCAGAGCGGGGTCATGCGCATCGGATATCAAAAGCCTTTCTGCAAACCCACGATAAAGGCGTTCGACGTGCCCGGCTGTGTGAGCGTCGCATCGCCCCCGCCATCGACGATGGCTGAATAGGAGGACGGTATGCCATCCGTCGCGCGATTGAAGGCGGCATAGAGGTTCATCGTCTTTGACATCGCGTACACCGTGGACACATTGATAATCGTCGGCCGGCCCGGGCCATCATTGCGCGCGTAATTCACGCCGACACTGCCATTCGGCAGAAACTTCATCGATGCGCCGACGGTGTACGTGCTGGTGGTGTCTCCCGTCTGCGGGTTGAAGCGGATGTAGTTGGTGGCGACCTTCAGCGGGCCGACCGGCACACTGGCGCCAAACAACCATTGGCGGTACTGAGAATCGCGATCGGAAATCGCGGCCACCACACTCAGCTCGCCGAACGCATAGCCCAGATTACCTGACGCAAAGCGGTTTTGCGTCGCCGAGCCGGGCACGCCACCCAGCGCGTACATGACGCTGGCCGTCGCACCCATCAGCATTTCCGAAGGCAGGCTGTACGTTACCGAGTTGGGAATGAAGAAGCCGCCGGTGGTGCCAAGCGCGGGGTCAGCATCCGTACCACCCGGGAAGACGGCAACGGGATCGCCTGCACGATTGAGTACGGTGCCGGTGCGGTGCATTTGCAATGCCGGCACGTAGAAGTTATTACCCGCCAGCGCCAGTGTCGATGTATACGCAGCGATGAACGGCGAGAGATTCAGGCCGGCCGTCACCGAGCCGAAAGGACCGCTCAATCCGACATTGGCCATTCGACTGAACAATCCTGTTGTGCCGCCGTTGGCGATGCCGCCATTGCCAGAATTGAAGCCGCCCTCCAGACGGAAATGCGCTTTCATGCCGCTGCCAAGGTCTTCAGTGCCTTTCAGTCCCCATACCGAGGGTGCCCAGTTGCCCTCGCCGAAGCTGGTGCGTCGGTCAGTGCCTGCACCAATACCGCTGGCCGTCACGACAGAGGCATCAATGTTTCCGTATAGTGTCAGCCCGGCCTGCGCGCATACCGGGCCGCTCACCAGCAGCGCCAGGATGGCCGGTGCAAGTCGCTTTTTATTCATTACGATCCCTCCAGTGGTTGACAGGTATCCCGAGAGTTTGGAGAGATGCAGGGCTTCAATGACGCTCACGCTCAAACAGCGTGATGCGTACGTTTGTCAGTACTCAATCGTCACGCGTGGTCGTGCAAACGTAACGGTGAGATCTGTCGTCCATGTCTGCGCGCATCGCGTCGCCGACGGAGAGGTCTGTGATGGCGTTGCGGCGGACATGAACAGGGAGCAGGAGAGTTCGTTCCGGCGTCTGAGAAATTTCAGGCGAGTGCGGCTGATGGACAGGTCGCGAAACCGTTCGGCAACGATAGGCCGCGCGAATCTGAGAAGGTGGCTGCAGGAAGGGTGCTACAAGAAGGGTGCTACAAGAAGGAATTGGGTCGGGCGACAGGCATCAACGCGCCAGCCTCTGCGCTCTGCGCACAGCGCTATACCGGGTTAAATGAAGTTGGGTTGGTAGCTCAGCCAGAGCCCACATAAGTACACCGTCTGCCGCTACGAAGCCGATAACCCGCACTTCTGACGACGTCTTCCAGCGTAAATTCAATCACGAATGACTTGCAGCGGAAAGGGCTCTCATAGCGATAGTGCCAGACATAGCCACGATTACGACCGAGCATGTTCGTGATTTTCGTGATGCCCACAATACGCATCACTTCCTCACTTGTCATGCCGGGCTTGATCTTGTCGAACAATTCCTCCTTCAATACCTGTTCCCACCGAACGACGCGGTCATTGTCGTCGGTGTAAATGAAATAGGTATGACTGCCCGCAGGGCCTCTGGGGTAATGGAGTACTTTGTAATCTTCCGAGACCAATTCCCGTTCGGGTGGGCCCATCTGCGCAATCAAGACATCGCGATGCTGACCGATGATGTCTTTCGGCGGTGAGTAGCCCGCGCAGCCTGTCAGGAGCGCGGTCACAATAACAGTGATTGCTTTTAGCTTTTTATTCATCTGATGTCAGAGTGCTGAAAAAGCTGTCTCGAAAGAGGCGCGAGTCAATGAATCCCTGACTGCGTCATGGAGTCAGAAAAACACCCCGCGCCGATGC
>JACCDN010272350.1_pt1 | contig 14099 bp, 13 predicted proteins | sample 7441691 | NCBI WGS metagenome assembly JACCDN01 (sample SAMN15323439, study PRJNA562643) | freshwater metagenome | isolation source: river surface water | place: USA:Blue River Watershed | collected 2017-08-16
AGTGGAAAACCAAAAGCTGCTGTTTTCCCTGTACCTGTTTGTGCTAAAGCTACTAAGTCTGTGTTTTGTTCCAATAGTACTGGAATCGCTTTTTCTTGCACTTCTGACGGATTCTCAAATCCTAGATCTTTGATCGCCAGCAGTAGCGACTCATTCAGACCTAATTGTTCAAATTTATTCATATAAAGTTTTAAAATTTGGTGCAAAGGTAGATTTAAAAAACGATATAAACTAATTTGTTATTTTTTGATTATCAATAGGTTAGATGTTTTGTATTTTCGGATAGCTGCATATATTGAAGTCAAATGCAGTTTTTGATTGAAAAAAAAAAAATTTTGACACTAGATTTACTCCCGTGAATGGATGAAATGAATCAGTTTTTTTACGGCAATTCCGCGGTGGCTTATGTTTGATTTTTCTTCTAAAGTCAACTCAGCAAAGGTTTTTTGATATCCATCGGCTACAAAAATTGGATCGTATCCAAAACCATTGCTGCCGATGCGCTGGTCAATAATTTGACCCTTGATGATGCCCGTAAACAAATGTTGCATTCCTTTGATATTCAAGCAAATTACGGTTTTGAAATTGGCTTTTTTATTTTCAATTTCTTTTAAATTAGCTAAAAGTTTATCAATATTGTGCGCGTCGTTTTTAGGTTCTCCGGCATAACGAGCCGAAAAAACACCTGGTTCGCCATTCAAAGCATCTACTTCCAGACCCGAATCATCGGCAAAACAAGCATAACCATATTTTTCGGTTACATAATTTGCTTTTAGGATGGCATTTCCTTCAATGGTGTCGGCTGTTTCCGGAATTTCTTCGGTACATCCAATGTCTTCTAGGCTCAAAATTTGAATGGATGCAGGTACCAAAAGTTGAATTTCTTTGATTTTATTTTTATTGTTGGAGGCAAAAACGAGTTTCATAAAAGGTTATTTTTTGTAAAAGTACACATTTCAGCTGAAAATGCTAGACTACCCCCGGTTGAAGCGGTAGCCCCGAAAACGTACTGCTTGATTTTTCTAGCTTTAAAAAGGCGACCTTGGAAGCCCTTTTTTAAAGCAAAGAAAAAAAGTTGTACGTGGAGGGCTTAAGTGGAAAACGGGAATAGGTTTTTATATAAATGAATTTAAATTATTTTAAATCATTAAAAAGAAATTCACTATTTTTGCATCGTTTTTTAACAACATATTTATCATGGTAAAAGATTTATTTGAAAGAATACAGAACAATAAAGGGCCATTAGGAAAATGGGCTTCTCAAGCAGAAGGTTATTTTGTTTTTCCAAAATTGGAAGGCGAATTGGGACCAAGAATGCAATTTCAAGGAAAGAATATTTTGAACTGGAGTTTGAATGATTATTTAGGACTAGCGAATCATCCAGAAGTTCGAAAAGCAGATACCGAAGCAGCGATTGCATATGGTGCAGCTTACCCTATGGGTGCCCGAATGATGAGTGGTCACACAAAATACCACGAGCAATTGGAGCAAGAATTGGCTGCTTTTGTCATGAAAGAATCGGCTTATTTGCTGAATTTTGGTTACCAAGGGATTATGTCAACGATTGATGCGTTGGTGACTAGAAATGATGTGATTGTTTATGATGTGGATGCGCACGCATGTATAATAGACGGAGTTCGTTTGCACAGTGGAAAACGTTTTACTTACCGTCATAACGATGTGGAGAGTATGGAGAAAAACTTGCAACGTGCTACGAAACTTGCTGAAGAAACAGGTGGAGGTATTTTATTCATTACCGAAGGTGTTTTTGGAATGCGTGGTCAACAAGGAAAGTTGAAGGAAGTGGTTGAAATGAAAAAGAAATACAACTTCCGTTTGTTGGTTGATGATGCACATGGTTTTGGAACTTTAGGGAAAACAGGTGCTGGAGCAGGTGAGGAACAAGGAGTTCAAGACGAAATTGATGTGTATTTCTCCACATTTGCAAAATCAATGGCTAACATAGGAGCCTTTGTAGCTGGAGATAAAGATATTATCGATTACCTAAAATACAATTTACGTTCGCAAATGTTTGCCAAAGCATTACCAATGATTCAAACGATTGGTTCGTTGAAACGTTTGGAGTTGTTACGTCAATCATCTGAAATCAAAGATAAATTGTGGGTGAATGTGAATGCGTTACAAAACGGATTGAAAGAAAGAGGTTTTAATATTGGAGATACCAATACTTGTATTACCCCAGTATACCTTGAAGGATCGATTCCAGAAGCAATGGTTATGGTAAATGACTTGAGAGAAAATTATGGTATTTTCTTGTCAATTGTTGTTTATCCAGTAATTCCTAAAGGAATCATCTTATTGCGTATGATTCCGACAGCTTCTCATACTTTAGAAGATATTGCAGAAACATTGTCTGCTTTTGAAGCGATTCGTGAAAAATTAGTAAACGGAACCTATAAGCAAATTGCAGCGCAAACCAAAGTTGATTTGGACGCTTAATCCTAATAGTTTCATAATAAATTAAAAATCCATTCGAGAGAATGGATTTTTTTATTGGCATCGATTTACAATTCTTTTCTAAAGGTTTTTCTTCTGCATACAATTTTTGGATCAAAATTTTTCCAAAGTAAGTGAATGGCATGATTGTCGGCTAGTTCCGGAGTTCGGATGCAATTCTGTATTCCTTTTTCGGTAAAGGTGGTGTGGTACTCTTTAAAAATTATGGCATGTACTCCTTTGTTTTGGTATTCCGGATGTACTCCAATCAGGTAAAAAGTTACGTCTTTGCTGTTGTTTCTGGCATTTAGTAAATGCAAAAATCCGAAAGGGAAAAGTTTGCCGTTTGCTTTTTGAAGTGCTTTGGAAAAACTCGGCATTACAATCGCAAAGGCGACTAAATTACCATCTTTGTCCTCGACAAATTTGATGTATTCTGGATTGATGAAACTGATGTATTTTTTCTTGAAATATTCTTTTTGAACATCCGAAATTGCTACAAATGAAGATAAACTCGCATAGGATGTATTGAATAAATCAAACATTTTATCGACATAAGGCATTACCTCTTTGGTTTTTTTGAAATTGACCGGTTTTAGCTGGTAACGACGTTTGATTAATTCTTGCGCTTTGTCAAAATATTCTAATTTGACATTTTCGAATGGGAATTTATTCTCGAGGTACTCTTTTTCGACTACGTAGCCTAATTGTTCAAAATGCGACGCGTAATACGGATGATTGTACCAGGTGATCATGGTCCCTATTTCTTCAAAACCTTCTGTGAGCACTCCCACTTTGTCCAGATTTGAAAATCCCATCGGCCCTTCTACATATTCCAATTGGTTTTTGCGGCCCAACTCATAGACTTTTTCTAGCAAAGCTTTGGTTACTTCAATAGCATCAATTGCGTCAAACCATCCAAACCGCACTTTCTTTTTTTGTTGGTTATTGACCTCTTCCCAATTGATGATAGCAGCTATTCGGCCAACTATTTGGTTGTTTTGATAGGCTAAATAGAAATACGCTTCCGCATTTTCAAAGGCTGGATTTTTTGTTTTGTCGAAGGTTTCTAACTCGTCGGCGATAATGGGTGGCACCCAATATTTGTTGTCTTTGTAGAGTGAAAACGGAAATTTTATATAGTCAACGAGTTGCTTTTTTGAAAGCGCTTCAACAATTGTAATCATTGGAATGGTTTTTCTTATTTTACGTCGTCTAAACGTTTGTTTTTCTTGGTTTTACCACTTTTATTGCTACCTGATTTTTCGCCTGAAGTTTCTTTAGAATACTTCACTTCGTTGTAATTTGCGTCAAAACGCCAAGCAAAACCAACGCTTCCATAATAGATTGAAGGCGTGTCTTTGAAATTGGTGGTAAGAGAAGCGTCTACTTGTAAATCATCAGAAATCAAATAAGCAGCACCGGTTCTAAAAAGTGCATCACTGTAATAATCTCCTTTGATTCCTTTGTTTTCAATGAATCCAGACCATTTTTCGTTGAAACCTTTGGTAAGCGTGATGATGTATTCTAATGATTGGTAGTCACTGCCAATTTTATCCATGTAGATATTAGTAACCAAAACCATCCCGTTATCGAACATGTTTTGAGTAGCTACCATTAGTTTTGGACTTATTTTGTTTAAACTTTCAGAGGCCGAAATAAAAGGGTTGTTTGAAAAATTCAGGTTCACGCCTCCGTAAACAGCTACTGCAGGTATCAATCGGTTCCATTTGAACTTATGATTCGCTTTCCAGCTTTTCACATCAATTACATCTTCACGGTTTTTGTAAGGGTCGTAAACTAAATATTTAGCACCAAAAGTCATCGTGTTAAGTGCACTTCTGTTGGTTGTACTGTTGTTTTTGGTGTAGGTATCTGTTTGGTATGTGAATTCGGCAATTGCTTCCAATTGTTCTCTGAAAAAACCATATCGTATGTTTAAGTCAACCGCATATCCTTTGGCATCTGTATCAAGTAAACTGTGCTTTTCGTTGTATAAGTTGACCCCACTTTCTGCCTGAATGACAGATTTTCCTACGGCAAAGGCACCCATCGATTGTCCGGGTCTGTTGCTGTTAATTTGATCCGTATATTGTGCGAAATTAATTTGGAAAAAGAGTAGACAGAAAAAGACAAATAATTGTTTCATTTTTAGAACCGTTTAATATTGTTTTCAAAAATACTATTTTTTCGATTAATTTATTATTTATTTAAGAATTAAATCCTATTATTGAACGATGTAATTTAGTATTTTTGACAAAATTTTACCATTATGCAAGAAGCAAGTTTTAGAGGTTTAATAAATACCATATTTTGGTTTTTTGTAATTTATTATGCTATTAAATTTTTAAGCAAATTATTGTTGCCTGTTTTGGCCAAAAAAGTGGTTGAAAAAGCAAGCCAGCAATTTGAAAAGCAATACCAGCAACAACAACAAAATTATCAATCTGCTCAGCAACAAAATAAGCCACCTCAAGAAAAAGAAATGCCTCAAATGAAGAAAGAGGTAGGTGAATATGTCGATTTTGAAGAGATCGAATAAATACATAAACAACGAAGAATTTAATAAATGAAACAAATTCAAAAATTATATCCGCATGTAGTAGCCATCCTAGGTTTTGTTCTGGTAGCGGTGCTTTATTTTTATCCGGTCTTACAAGGAAAAAAAATCTATCAATCCGACATCGTGCAATACACTGCGATGGCAAAAGAGCAAAATGATTTTCGATTGAATCACAACGCCGAACCTTATTGGACTGATGCCGCTTTTGGTGGAATGCCTACGTACCAATTAGGCGCAAAATATCCCAATGATTTTATCGGGCATTTAGACGACGCACTTCGTTTTTTACCACGACCTGCTGACTATTTATTTCTCTATTTTTTAGGGTTTTATGCATTGCTATTAGTCCTCAAAACAGACCCATTAAAAGCCTTTTTTGGAGCGCTCGCCTTCGGGTTTTCTACGTATTTAATCATTATTTTGGGCGTTGGTCACAATGCCAAAGCGCATGCTATTGCCTACATGCCCTTGGTTATTGCCGGAACTTTGTTGGTTTTTAAACGAAAATACATCCTTGGTGGAATCGTAACAATGCTTGCCGTGGCTCTCGAATTGAATGCCAACCACTTTCAAATGACGTATTACTTGTTGTTTTTGTTGCTAATTCTAGGGGGTTATTATTCTTATAAACTGATAGTTGCCAAAGATTTTAAGTCTCTTGGAACCATTTTGGGAACCTTTTTGATAGCTTTAATTCTTGCGTTGGGTGTAAATGCAACCAACTTATTGGCTACCAAAGAATATGCAAATTTTAGCACACGTAGCAAAAGCGATTTGAAGTTAAATGAAATGGGTAAGCCCAAAACAGATGATTCGGCACTTAGTAGAAGTTACATTACCGAATATAGCTATGGGGTAACCGAGAGTTTCAATCTCATTGCTCCCCGTTTATTTGGAGGAGGAAATGGGGAGGAATTGGACGAGAAATCAAATTTATATGAGTTTTTATTAGGATATGGTGCCACGCAAGAAGAGGCATTGCAAACAACTCAATATTACGGCAAAACGTACTGGGGAGACCAACCCATTGTGGCTGCTCCGGCCTATATTGGTGCGGTGGTTTTCTTTTTGGCAATGTTGGCATTATTCCATGATAAACGAAAAATTAAATATGTTTTTTTAGGAGGTGCTTTCTTGTCTTTGGTGTTGTCTTGGGGTAAAAATTTTGAGTTGTTGACCAATTTTTTTATTGATTACATTCCGTTGTACGACAAGTTTAGAGCGGTATCTTCGATTCAAGTTGTACTGGAGTTATGCCTACCAGTATTAGCAGTAATGGGTTTTCAGTCTTTTTTTGGTGAAAACCAAGAAAAAAAATGGGACAGTCTTAAAAAGGCAGGTATGGTAAGTTTTGGATTGATACTTTTATTGTTTTTTTCCAAAAGTTTATTCAGTTTTTCAGGGCCAATGGATGGTCAATTGATACAAATGTTTAGCCAAAGTCAAGATAAATCATTCGGAGTTCAATTTGTAAATGCATTGAAAGAAGATCGAATAGATTTGTTTAATGCTGATTTATTAAGATCAGGATTCTTCATTCTAGTAGTTTTCGGAATTTTATGGATGTACATCAAAGAGAAATTAGCTGTTTCTACGGCGGTACTTTTAGTAGGTGTCTTTATGGTTGCCGATTTGTTTTTTGTGGATAAAAACTATGTGAGTAACAAAGATTTTGTTTCGGCAAGGGAAGTCGATGTTCCTTTTGAAGCAACCAACGCTGATTTACAAATTCTTCAAGATTCGTCACATTATAGGGTGCTTGAAGTGGAAGGAAACTTATCGAGTTCAAGGGCTTCTTATTTTCATAAATCCATTGGTGGTTACCATGCAGCCAAGCCAAGAAGAATGCAAGAATTATTTGACTACCAAATTGCAAACAACAATAAAGAAGTGTTGGATATGTTGCATGTAAAATATATTATTCAGAGCGATGAAGAAGGCAAACAGTTTCCTACATTAAATTCGAATTCAAATGGAAATGCTTGGTTTGTTCAAAAAATAAAATTTGCATCAAATTCAGATGACGAAATGAAGTTGTTATCCCAATTTGACTCGAAGAAAGAAGCGATTGTGAATCAATATGAATTTGGTGCGTTTTTTAAAGCAGATCCGACTTCTTTCACAGCTGATTCAACGGCTACGATCCAATTGATGAGTTATCAGCCCAATCACTTAAAATATGTTTCTAATAACAAAAATGAGGGTCTTGCCGTTTTTTCTGAAATGTATTACAAAGAAGGATGGAATGCTTATATCGACGGAAAGTTGGCATCACATATACGTGTTAATTATGCTTTGAGAGCATTGAAAACACCTTCTGGAAAACATGCCATCGAGTTTAAATTCGAACCCCAAGTGGTTAAAACGGGCAGTAGGATTGCTTTGATTAGTTCGTTAGGGATGTTATTGGTTATTGCTGCAGGAATTTATTTGGAAAGAAGAAATAAAGTCAGTTAAGTTTAATTTTTATAGCTATATGAAAACTATCAAATTAAATCATGGTCATCCTAAAGAAATGGAAGCTCGTTATGTTAGAGAGGCACAAAATATGTCTGCGCAACAGCGGTTTGATAAGTTAATGGCGATAATAGAACTTTCCTATCTGTTAAAATCTGCCAAAAAACCAACAAAGGAAACGAATGAATAATCAGATAATTGAAATTTGGAAATATTTCGCACTCCATAATGTGAAATACCTTACAATTGGAGGCTTTGCGGTTAATATTTATGGTTATGGACGAAACACCGGAGATATTGATATTTATATTGAGGATTCGATTGAAAATCGGAATAATTTGAGAGAAGCATTAAAGCAACTAAATATCGGTGATTTTGAAAATTTGCAAAGCATGCAATTTGTTCCAGGTTGGACCGACATCTCCCTTAATTTTAATTTACGATTAGATATTATGACTTCCGTAAAAGGGTTGGAAAATAGTTCGTTTGAGAGCCTGATTGATCAAGCATACATTGTTACAATAGCAGAGGTGCCTGTTTATTTTATAGATTACAATAGTTTGATTAAAGCCAAAAAAGCTTCAAACAGACCAAAAGATATTTTAGATATTGAAGAATTAGAGAAAATAAATAAAAATAACCACTAAAGATATATTGGAAGCAAAACAAAAAAAACTTTTAATCATCACCTACTATTGGCCACCCGCAGGAGGGCCAGGCGTTCAGCGTTGGTTGAAGTTTGTGAAATATTTGCCTGATTTCAATATCGAACCTCATGTGTATGTGCCTCAAAATCCGACCTATCCCATTGTCGATGAAGGATTGGTAAATGAGGTTTCCGAAAAGGCAATCATCATCAAAAAGCCTATTTTTGAGCCGTACCAACTAGCTTCACTTTTTTCAAAGAACAAAACAAAAAAGATAAGTTCGGGCATCATCCCAAATCAAAAAAAACAATCACTTTTAGAGCGATTGCTACTTTGGATTAGAGGGAATGTTTTTATTCCGGATGCACGATTTTTATGGGTTCAGCCTTCTGTTGCCTTTTTAAAAAAATACATTAAAGATAATCAGATAGATACCATAATCACCTCGGGACCCCCTCATTCACTTCATTTAATTGGTTTGAAGTTAAAAGAAGAAATGGCTGTAAATTGGTTGGCAGATTTTCGTGATCCGTGGACAACGATTGGCTATCACAAAGCATTGAAATTATCTGCTTACGCAAGCAAAAAGCATAAAATGTTAGAATCAAAAGTTCTGAATGCAGCGGATACAATTATAGTAACGAGTAAAACTACTAAAAAAGAGTTTGAAGCTTTGACCCAACAACCCATCGAAGTCATTACCAATGGCTATGATATAGAAAATGTGGCAAAGCAAACGTTGGATACAACTTTCTCATTGGCGCATATTGGTTCATTGTTATCTGAACGAAATCCTACTATTTTGTGGGAATCTCTTTCCGAATTATTACACGAAATTCCCGATTTCAAATCTCACTTTGAATTGAAATTAATGGGAGCTGTAAGTCAAGAAGTACTTCAATCCATCGCTGATTATCAGTTGGGTGCTTACACGACCAATTTAGGTTACGTTTCGCATCAAGTAGCGTTGGAACAACAGCGCAAGTCGCAGGTATTGTTGTTGATTGAAATTGATTCCAAAGACACCCAAAGTATTATTCCGGGTAAATTATTCGAATACATGGTTTCTGAAAGACCCATTTTGGCATTAGGTCCTGAGGGTTCCGATTTTGCAGAAATTGTGAAAGAAACCAATACGGGATCCTTCTTTTTATACCATCAAAAAGAGGCTTTGAAAGCACAAATTTTGACTTATTATCAATTGTTTTTAGCACAAAATTTAAAAGTGTATCCTGTGGGTCTTCAGCAATATGCACGAAAAAACCTGACGCAACAATTAGTGCAATTAGTTTCTAAATAGTAAAAAATGGGAATCGTTCAAAATCAGTCCATCAAAAACACCATCATAACGTTCTTCGGATTTGGTATTGGTGCTATCAACGCCCTGTTTTTATATACCCATTTCCTTGAAAAAGAGCATTACGGAATTGTAACGACGGTGCTTTCTTTCGCAAACATCATGATGCCTATTTTGGCTTTTGGAGCACAAAACACCTTGATTCGATTCTTTTCACATTACCAAACAGAAAGAGAAAAAGAAGAATTTCTTACTTTCATGTTGTTTTTCCCTTTGCTTTTGATGGTGCCTGTAGGGGTGTTGTTTTACATCTTTTACCAACCTATTTCCAATGTTTGGATACAAGAAAATCCATCGCTGGAACCCTTCTTTTGGATCATCCCTGTAGTAGGATTGTGTATGGCTTATTTCGAAATATTTTATGCTTGGGTAAAAGTGCACATGCAATCGGTAATCGGCAATTTTATCAGTGAAGTATCTGTTAGGGTGCTCGTGATGGTGCTTCTTGTTTGTGTTCATTTTGACCTGATTTCAAAATCAACCTTTATTTACAGTCTTGTTGCAGCTTATCTTTTTCAACTTTTGGCCATGTGTTGGTATGCGTTTTCGATCAAAATGCCCGTATTTAGATTCGTGATTCCACATAACTTAAAGGATTTGATTGAATACTCGTTTTTCATCATTGTTTCGGGAGGAGTGGCCGTTATGCTAATTGATTTTGATAAAGTAATGATTGCGCATTATATGCATGTGAGTAATAACAGTTTGTATGCCGTTGCGATCTTTATTTCTACAGTTATTGCTGTTCCAAGTCGTGCCATGACCCAAATTGTTGCGCCCATCACGGCTAAGTTTATGGTAGAAAATAAAATGGATGAATTGAACGATTTATACAAGAAAAGCGCCATTAATCTGCAAATAATTGGTGGGTTGATCATGATGCTGATCTTTTTGAACATCAAAGAATTGTATTATTTTATTCCGGATTATAAAAGCGGCATTTCAGTTGTTTTCATGATTGGATTATCCAAATTTTATGATGTGCTTTTAGGAAATAATAATTCCATTATTGTCAATACAAAATATTACAAAACGGTGCTTATTTTCGGAATCTTTACGGTGGTTTTGATGATTGTTCTGAACATGATTTTCATTCCTTTTTACGGTATCGAAGGGGCAGCTTTCGCAACCTTACTGACCATAATCATTTACAATACAATTAAGTTGTTTTATGTAATTGTCAAAATGAATTTGAACCCGTTTACCATCAAAACTGTGCATTCATTCGGAATATTGATGGCTTGTTTTTTGTTGTTTTACTTCTGGGATTTTGATTTTCATCCCATCATCAATATCCTATTGAAATCGGTTTTAATCAGTATTTTCTATATTTTTTGTAATTACAAATTAGCCATTTCTCCCGATTTTAGTCGTGTGACTTTGTCGATCCTAAAACGATTCAAGTTGGCATAATTATTCAATTTGCTTCTTCTTATTCTATTTTCATTTTTTAGCTTGTATTACTGACGGTGGCTTCTATTAGTTCTAATTTTGGTAGTTGCTTTTGTTGTTATCAATGGTGGAGGGCCAAACTTTAACATATCAAAAACGATGTTCCCGTTTCAATAGACTACATTTACAAAAATCACTATAGTATGGCAAAAAGTCTAGACACAAAAAAAACGGCTAAAAAAGAACCTTTGAAAACAGCCAAAGAAAAGAAAGCGGATAAACGAGACAAAAAAAATACTCCAAAAAGAGATTGATCTGTTTTGGAGTAAGTTTAATTCGTTGTTCTAATTAATTATCTGGAAATATTTTGCCCGGATTCAAAATGCCATTCGGATCAAAAACCTTTTTTATGTTCCGCATCAATTCCAATTGAATTTTTGGAAAAGCAATGTCCATGTAATTTTTTTGTACATACCCAATGCCGTGTTCTCCTGACAAGGTGCCTTTTAATGAAACCGTCAATTCGAATATTTCACGAATTCCTTTGGTAACTTCAGTATTCCAATTTTCATCTGACATTTCCCCTTTAATGATGTTTACATGCAAATTTCCATCTCCTGCATGTCCATAACAAACAGACTTAAATCCGTATTTATTTCCGATGGTTTTTATTCCTTCTAATAAAGTGGGTAACTCATATCGAGGTACAACCGTGTCTTCTTCTTTGTAAATCGAATTTGCTTTGACTGCTTCTGCCACAGAACGACGCATTTTCCATAAGGCATTTTTTTGATCTTCTGTATCCGCAAACAATACCTCGTCTATAGAAAATTGTTCTACCACGCCCATTATTTTTTCTGCTTCTGCAAATAATACATCCGGATAATTTCCGTCTACTTCAATTAATAAATGTGCTTGTACTTCGTCTTTAACTTGCACGTTCAAATCGTGAATAAATTGCAACGTCCAATCGATTGCATCGCGTTCCATGAATTCCAATGCGCTCGGTACAATTCCAGCTCTAAAAATGGCCGAGACTGCTTCGCAAGCTTGTTTAGCTTCATAAAAAGGAACGAGCATTAATACGTTGTGGGTATTTTGAGGCAATAGTTTCATGACGATTTTAGTGATGATTCCGAGGGTGCCTTCACTTCCTACCATCAATTGGGTAAGGTTGTAACCTGTCGAATTTTTAAGTGTATTTGCACCGGTCCAAATGATCTCTCCAGTTGGCAATACAACCTCTAAATTTAACACATAGTCTTTGGTAACACCATATTTTACCGCACGAGCTCCGCCTGCATTTTCTGCAACATTTCCGCCAATCCAACAGCTTCCTTGGCTACTTGGATCGGGTGGGTAAAACAACCCTTTTTCGGCAACTGCTTCTCTCAGTACTTGCGTAATAACCGCTGGTTCGGTGGTTACTTGCAAATTTTGTTCGTCTATTTCAAGAATTTTATTCAATCGTTCCAATGACAGACCAATTCCTTCTCGAATGGCCAATGCGCCACCACTCAAACCTGTTCTTCCACCGATAGGGGTAACCCAAATTTTATGTGTGTGTGCAAGCTTCATGATTTCGGATATCTCAGCCGTATTTCCAGGTTTTAAAACCACGCTTGGCGGAAAAACATAGTCTTCCGTTTCGTCGTGTCCATAAGCATTTCGGGTATCCATATCGGTGAATACATATTCTTTTCCCAATAGGTTTTCAAGTTCTGTGATTATTTGTGGTGAAATAAGCATGCTTTTCGATTTGAATAAAATTAGACGTTAACTTTTTTAAGATTAGGCAAAAAATAACAGATTCCGCCAATTAAGGGTAAAAAGGAACAAATTTGATAAATATAAGACACCGAAGTGTGGTCTGCCAATATTCCTAACAATGCCGATCCCAAAGCGCCCATTCCGAATGCAAATCCGTAAAAAAGTCCTGAAATCATGCCTAGTTTTTTGGGTAATAGTTCTTGCGCATAGACAATGATCGCTGGAAAGGCCGATGAAATGATCATTCCGATGATGACCATCAAGATATCGGTGTAAAATAAATTGGCATAAGGCAGTAACAATGCAAAAGGTGTGGCTCCGAAAACCGAAAACCAAATGATGTATTTTCTGCCAAATTTATCTCCAAGGGGTCCGCCCGCTATGGTTCCGAGTGCATAGGCAATCAAATAGATGAACATATGTAATTGAGCGCTTTGAACAGATAAATGAAATTTTTCAATGATGAAAAAAGTGTAATACGTTGAAAGGCATGCCGAATAAAAGAATTTTGAAAAAATAACAATTAACAGGATCGCTATAGCATTATTTACTTGTTGTGTGGTCAAAGAATGACTTTCAGAAAAGACCTTTGCTTTTTGTTGGCGTAACGATAAATGTCGGTTGTACCAAAAAGCAATCTTCGATAAAATAGCCAATCCAATTACCGCAGCTATCACAAAGAAAAGTAAGTATTTTTGAGAATTAGGAACGACGATCAGGGCGACCAACAAAGGGCCAAGAGCGGTACCAAAATTTCCGCCAACCTGGAAAATAGATTGCGCCAAACCTCTTCTCCCGCCAGAAGCTAAATTGGATATTCTGGCCGATTCTGGGTGAAATATAGACGAGCCAGTACCAATTAACATTACAGCTAGAATGATTACGTAAAAGTTGGATGCATACGATAGCACGATGATGCCCAGTAATGAGAAAAGCATTCCGAAAATTTGAGAAAAAGGTTTCGGATGTTTGTCGGTATAATAGCCCACAAAAGGTTGAAAAATGGAGGCGGTTAATTGGAATGCAAAAGTGATCAGTCCGATTTGGGAAAAAGACAAATGATAGTTTTCTTTTAATATAGGGTACACCGATGGAATCATCGACTGAATTAAATCGTTTAATAAATGCGCAAAACTTATTGAAAAAAGGATTGAAAAAACCGTTTTTTGTGCCATTTCTGACGTGTCGATAAAAGAGGTGTTTTTTGTAGTCATTTAAATCAACGATATGGACACAAAATTAGTGTTTTTTTGGATGTGGGATAGCTATATTTTACAGAAAAGGTAAATTTAAAACAATAATTTTAGTATTTTTACACAAAGGTTTTCCCGTTTGAAAGAAAAAGTTACACATTCTGCCCTTCACGAAAAAGAAGGGATTCCGCCCCCTGAAATTTTCAGTAAGACTTCTATTGAGAAAATTACCCATTTTAGAAAAATTCAACCTACTTCAGAAG
>JACCDN010025946.1_pt1 | contig 14095 bp, 10 predicted proteins | sample 7441691 | NCBI WGS metagenome assembly JACCDN01 (sample SAMN15323439, study PRJNA562643) | freshwater metagenome | isolation source: river surface water | place: USA:Blue River Watershed | collected 2017-08-16
AAGTCTTTAACGCGACCCATGGGATGCAGTTCGTCACCCGAGATCTGAATGTCGGGTCGTAAGCTGGTCAATTGTTGTTTGGCTTCGCGCAGCACAGCTTGGCCAAAACTGTAGTCTTGGCCAATCAAATAAACCGACTTCAACTTGTTATCTTGCTTCAAGACTTGCATCAAGGCAGTCATGCGCATGTCGGCATGCGCATCAAATCTAAAATGCCAAAAGTTGCATTTTTCTTGCGTCAGTGCAGGGTCAACGGCTGAGTAATTGAGAAACAACACCCGTTTGTTTGGCTCACGCTCGTTGTGCTTTTGAATGGCATCCATAAGCACTGCAGCGTTGGCCGAAGAGTTGCCCTGAAAAATATATTGTGCACCTGCATCAATGGCGGCACGCAGCGACGTCAGGGCTTCTTCGTTTTGTCCTTTGCTGTCATAGCGGCTCAGTACAAGCAGCCTTTTTCCATCCGCAGTAGCAACACCACCGCGCGCATTGACTCGCTCAACAGCCCACACCAAATTGCGCAGCACCGCTTCACCTGTGTTGGCAAAAGGACCGCTCATTCCTTCAATCATGGCCAACTGAATAGGCGGCTTCTGGGCATGCGCCAACAAACACATGCTGAGTGCCAAGCACACACAGCTTCGCATCACGAATTGAACCGTATTGATCAAAATAACATCCTCAAGAAAATTCAATGACTGGCAGTCAGAATATGTGAAAGTGGCCAGCGTGGCTTCACGTCAAAGCTGTAATCGAATTGCGGCGCTTGTTGCCCCGCTTGAACGCGCATGGCGGCGGCCATAGCAATCATGGCACCATTGTCGGTGCACAAGTGAAGCTCTGGATAATGCACGCGTACACCTACTTTTTGGCAAGCTTCATTGAGCTGCTTTCGCAGCAAGCGATTGGCGCCAACGCCCCCCGCTACCACCAAGCGGCGCATGCCTGTCAATTTGAGCGCCGCCATCGACTTCTTCAACAGCACCTCAACAATGGCTGCTTCGGTGGATGCCGCCAAGTCTGCTTTGTGCGTGGTGTTGACGTCATGCAAGCTGTCTCCCAGCTTGTTGGCTTGTGTCAGCACCGAAGTTTTCAAACCTGCAAATGAAAAGTCCAGATCACCGCTGTGCAATAAGGGTCGTGGCAATTTGAACGCCAGAGAATTACCTGTTTCAGCGCACTTGGACAAAGCAGGCCCGCCAGGGTAGCCCAGTCCCATCAGCTTGGCCGATTTGTCAAAGGCCTCACCAGCGGCATCGTCGACTGTTTCTCCCAATATTTCATAAGCGCCCACAGCCTCGACTCGCATCAGTTGCGTGTGACCGCCTGAAACGAGCAAAGCCACAAACGGAAATTCGGGGGGGTCGTCACTTAAAAATGGCGAGAGCAAGTGGCCTTCCAAATGGTGAACGCCCAAAACGGGTTTGTTCAAAGCTGCCCCCAAGGCACATCCCACGCCAGCCCCTACTAGCAAAGCGCCCGCCAAGCCTGGGCCGCGCGTATAGGCCACCACATCTACTTGGTTCAAATCAATTTGGGCATTTTTCAAGACTTCACGCGTTAAAGGAATAACGCGCTTGATGTGATCGCGACTTGCCAATTCAGGCACCACACCGCCATACGCCTGATGCATGTCAATTTGACTGAACAGCGCATGAGATAGCAAACGCGGGGCGCCTGTGGCTTGGGTTTGCACCAAAGCCACGCCGGTTTCATCGCAAGAAGACTCAATTCCTAGAAAAAGCATAGGAGGGAGTTTATGCGAACCGCCGTTGACCTTGTATTCAAGTCCATTGAGTATGGCCCGTAAATTGCAAAGCAAAAGAACAAGCACCTTGAAATTCATCAGAATGCGTTCGCCAAAGTCATCGAAAAACAAAACCCCCGAAGCACTCCGCATTGTGGTGGTGGCGCCTGACTTGGTCATCTCGGATCCAGACGATGAGCATGCCAAATCTCAGGCCGCAAGGTCCAGAGCCTTGAGAATTGGACTCCTAGAAAATGGCTTTAACTTAATCGCCACCCTGCCCGGCGATGTTTTTCTGGCCGATCGCATCCACCAACTCCAACCCGACCTGATCATTGTGGATGCCGAGTCAGAAGCGCGTGATGCACTTGAACATGTGGTGTTTGCCACCCGGGATGCGCGTCGGCCTATTGTGATGTTCACGGACGACAACGACACCAGCCACGTCAAGGACGCAGTTGCCGTGGGCGTCTCCGCCTACATTGTGGACGGCCTGGCCAGTTCTAGGATCAAGCCCATCTTGGATGTGGCCATGGCTCGCTTTGAATACGAGGAGCGCTTAAGGACAGAGCGCGACCAAGCCAGAAGCGACCTCCAAGATCGAACCACCATTGACAGAGCCAAAGCATTGCTGATGAAGAGACAGGGACTGACTGAAGAAGCGGCATTCTCTAAATTGAGAAAGGTGGCCATGGACAAAGGCCTCAAATTGGGCGAAGTGGCGCAACGCATGTTAGACATGGTCGATCTGCTGACTTAATTCACTCAGCACCAAGCACGCACCCAATCGTGCATTTCTTTGGTGCATTATTTCAAACACAAGCCCTCAATTCCCAAGCTTGGGGCAAATGAGTAATTTTATTCAAGGGTTTCCCCTTGGCACAGCTATTGCAATGAGTCTGACTAAGAACCTCGCGGTTCAGGACAAAGGCGTCCCCACCCGTTCAATCACACATTGAACGCGGTGAGGACGCCTTTGTCGTTTCAATGATTCATTCACTTTTTTAGGAGCTATGCCATGACCGACATTTTGGAGACCCCTATGAGCCGACGCAACGTCTTACAAGCCGCTACGGCAGGCGCGCTGACCATTGCACCCGCCTTGCGCGCTGCCGTGTACGCCCAAGGTTCAGACAAACCCGAAAAAGAAGAGGTCAAAATTGGTTTCATTCCATTGACAGATTGCGCAAGCGTGGTGATGGCTTCGGTGTTGGGCATCGACAAAAAATATGGCGTCAAAATTATCCCCACCAAAGAAGCCAGCTGGGCCGGTGTGCGCGATAAGCTAGTCAATGGCGAATTGGACTTTGCGCACGTTTTGTATGGCTTGATATACGGCGTCCATTTGGGCACCTCAGGACCGAAAAAAGACATGGCCATCTTGATGACCTTGAATCAAAACGGCCAGGCGATCACCTTGTCCAAAAAATTGGCCGACAAAGGCGCAGTGGATGCCGCCAGCCTGGCCAAACTCATGGCTACCGACAAACGGGAATACACCTTTGCACAAACCTTCCCCACAGGTACTCACGCCATGTGGCTCTATTACTGGTTGGCCAGTGTTGGCATCAACCCATTGAAAGATGCCAAAGTCATCACAGTACCTCCCCCACAAATGGTCGCCAACATGCGTGTTGGCAACATGGATGGCTATTGCGTTGGCGAGCCATGGGGACACCGCGCAATTGCCGACGGCATTGGCATCACGGCCACCACCACCCAAGACATTTGGGCCGATCACCCAGAAAAAGTATTGGGCACCACAGCTGAGTTTGCAAAAAAATATCCCAACACGGCGCGTGCTGTCACTGCGGCCATTTTGGAAGCTGGCAAATGGATTGATGCTGGTCTTCAAAACAAAATGAAGATGGCGGAAACCATTGCTGACAAAGCTTATGTCAACACCAGCGTCGACGTCATCAATCAACGTATTTTGGGTCGTTATCAAAACGGCTTGGGCAAAACTTGGGACGACAAAAACCACATGAAGTTTTATGCCGACGGCAATGCCACTTTTCCTTATTTGTCAGATGGCATGTGGTTCTTAACTCAGCATAAGCGCTGGGGCTTGTTAAAAGATCACCCCGACTACTTAACTGTGGCCAAACAAATTAACCACATCGACATCTACAAACAAGCCGCTACGGCCAGTAAAACACCAGTGCCAAAGGACGTGTTGCGAACCAGCAAATTCATGGACGGCGTGGTTTGGGATGGCAAAGATCCCAAGAAATACGCAGACAGTTTCAAAGTCAAAGCCTAAGGATCTGGCATGTCCACTTTCAACATGAAACAAATTGTCCTGCGCGTGCTGCCGCCTATTTTGGGCTTAGGCGTGCTTGTCGCAATTTGGGGCTTGGTCTCCTTTAACAGTACCAACAACTTTCCATCTCCCAAGGAAACCTTGTTCCAAGCCATTCAAGTGTTCAGCGACCCTTTTTACAGCAATGGTCCCAACGACCAAGGCGTAGGTTGGAATATCTTGAGTTCGCTGAAGCGGGTGGCCATGGGTTTTGGTTTGGCCGCCATTGTGGGCATTCCTTTTGGTTTCATGATTGGGCGTTTTGAATTTCTGTCGAACATGTTCAATCCGCTGATCAGTTTGCTTCGGCCTGTTTCACCATTGGCTTGGTTACCGATTGGTTTGTTGGTATTCAAAGGTGCCAACCCAGCCGCCATTTGGACCATCTTCATTTGCTCCATTTGGCCCATGGTCATCAACACCGCAGTAGGTGTGCAGCGCGTACCTCAAGACTATATGAATGTGGCGCGTGTGCTCAACCTGTCTGAATGGAAGATTGTGACCAAGATTTTGTTTCCTGCCGTTCTACCCTACATGCTCACTGGGGTTCGTTTGGCTGTTGGCACGGCTTGGTTGGTCATTGTGGCAGCCGAGATGCTGACAGGCGGGGTAGGCATCGGATTTTGGGTCTGGGATGAGTGGAACAATTTGAACGTGAAGAACATCATCATTGCTATTTTTGTCATTGGTTTAGTGGGCCTGATTCTTGAATTCGCATTGATCAAATTGGCCACTGCATTTACTTTTGAAGAGGTCCGCACATGAACCTCAACCTCACAAGCAAATACCTTGAAATTCAAGGCGTGGCTCAGACATTCAAAACGGCCAAGGGCGATTTTCCAGCGCTGCGCGACATCGATTTGACCGTGGCCAAAGGCGAGTTTGTTGCCTTGATTGGTCACTCTGGCTGCGGTAAATCGACCCTGCTGAATTTGATTGCAGGTTTGACCACACCTACCCAAGGCAATCTGATTTGCGCCAACCGCGAAATATCTGGTCCTGGACCAGAACGCGCTGTTGTCTTTCAAAATCACTCCCTGTTGCCTTGGCTCACCTGCTTTGAAAATGTTTATTTAGGCGTAGAGCGCGTTTTCGGTAACACGGGACGCGTTGATGGCAAAACCAAAGAAAACGTTGCCCAATTGAAAGCCAGAACCGACGCCGCCTTGGACATGGTGGGCTTGAGCCATGCCGCCCAAAAAAGACCTGGCGAAATCTCGGGTGGCATGAAACAACGTGTGGGCATTGCACGTGCATTGGCCATGGAGCCCCAAGTGTTGCTCATGGATGAACCCTTTGGCGCCTTGGACGCATTAACTCGCGCCAAGCTCCAAGACGAGTTGCTAGCCATTGTGGCCAACACGCAAAGCACCGTGGTCATGGTGACTCACGATGTAGACGAGGCCGTTTTGTTGTCCGACAAAATTGTCATGATGACCAACGGTCCCGCCGCCACCATTGGCGAAGTGTTGCAAGTTGATTTGCCACGCCCTCGTTCACGGGTCAGCTTGGCAGATGACCCCCGTTATTTGAGTTACCGCAAAGCGGTGATCGACTTCCTCTACACAAGACAAGCACACGTGGAGAAATCATGAGCAAAATGAAATTGGTCATGGTGGGCAACGGCATGGCCGGAGTTCGCACTTTGGAAGAACTTCTCAAACTGTCTCCCGACTTGTTTGACATCACTGTATTTGGCAGCGAAATCCACCCCAACTACAACCGGATCTTGTTGTCCCCAGTCTTAGCGGGCGAACAAAGCTTGGATGAAATCATTCTGAACCCGTTATCTTGGTACCAAGACAACGGCATCACTTTGCACACTGGATGTACTGTCACGCAAGTTGACCGGGTCAAGCGCGAAGTTCATGCACAAAATTTAGATGGCACCAAGGTGGTCAAACCTTATGACCGCCTGCTTTTGGCTACTGGCTCCAACCCCTTTATGTTGCCCATTCCAGGCAAAGACCTGAAAGGTGTACTGGCCTATCGCGATATTGCAGATACCCAAGCCATGATTGATGCAGCCAAGCAGTACAAAGAGGCTGTCGTCATAGGTGGAGGTTTGCTAGGTCTCGAAGCGGCCAATGGCCTCATGAAACGCGGCATGCAAGTGACGGTGGTACACGGCGCTGATTGGCTGATGGAGCGTCAGCTCGACAAAGTAGCAGGCGGATTGCTACAGGAGTCGCTTGAAGAACGCGGTATGAAATTTTTAATGCGTGCCCAAACGCAAGAACTTAAAGGCGATGCAGATGGCCGTGTCAGCGCAGTTTGCTTCAAAGATGGCTCACACGTGAATGCGCAACTGGTGGTCATGGCTGTGGGCATCCGGCCCAACACCGCCCTCGCCGAAAGTATGCGTCTGCATTGTGATCGCGGCATTGTGGTCAGTGACACCTTGCAAACCGTCACCGATCCCCGCATATACGCTGTGGGCGAGTGCGCAAGCCACCGCGGCATTGCTTACGGCTTGGTGGCGCCCTTGTTTGAACAAGGCAAAGTACTGGCCACGCATTTGGCGCAGATGGGCATTGGCCGTTATACCGGCTCGCTCACCTCCACCAAACTCAAAGTAACGGGCATCGATTTGTTCTCTGCGGGCGACTTCATGGGCAACAACGGTGCAGCCACACCCGGCTTAGCCGACGACACCGAAGAAATCATACTGAGCGATCCACATGACGGTGTTTACAAAAAATTGGTCATTCGCAACGATCAATTGGTGGGCGCCTGCTTGTTTGGCGACACGGTTGATGGCAGTTGGTATTTCAAATTGCTGCGCGAAGGCCGCAATGTGGCCGACATTCGCGACAAACTCATGTTTGGAGAATCCAATATTGGGGATGTGGGTCACGAGGGTCACAGCAAAGCTGCCAGCATGCCCAACGACGCTGAGGTGTGTGGTTGCAATGGCGTGACCAAAGGCGCCATCTGCAAAGCGATTCAAGAAAAAGGTTTGTTCACGCTGGACGAAGTGCGCAAGCAAACCAAAGCCAGTGCCTCCTGCGGCTCTTGCACAGGTTTGGTGGAACAAATTTTGATGTTCACAGCAGGTGGCGACTACTCTGCCACGCCCAAGAAAAAAGCCGTATGTGGGTGTACCGATCACAGCCACCAAGAAGTGCGCGATGCCATTCGTGAAGAGAAACTGCTCACTCAATCAGCCGTTTTTAAATTCTTGAATTGGCGCACAGAAGATGGCTGTCCAACTTGCAGACCCGCTCTCAATTATTACCGCCTCAGCAGTTGGCCCAAAGAAGCGCAAGACGATACCCAAAGTCGTTACATCAACGAGAGGAGCCACGCCAACATCCAAAAAGATGGCACTTACAGCGTCATTCCGCGCATGTGGGGTGGCGAAACAACCGCCGATGAATTGCGCCGCATTGCAGACGTGGTTGACAAGTACAAGATACCTACCGTCAAAGTGACTGGCGGTCAACGCATCGACTTATTGGGCGTGAAGAAAGAAGACTTGGTGAATGTTTGGAAAGACATCGGCATGCCATCAGGCCATGCCTACGCCAAAGCACTTCGTACCGTCAAAACATGTGTGGGGAGTGAATGGTGCCGCATGGGCACCCAAGACAGCACCCAAATGGGCAAAGACCTTGAACGCGCCATGTGGCGCATGTATGCGCCGCACAAAGTCAAGTTTGCTGTGTCAGGCTGCCCTCGCAATTGTGCTGAAGCCGGCATCAAAGACGTTGGCATCATTGGTGTCGACAGCGGTTGGGAAATGTACATCGCGGGCAATGGCGGCATCAAAACCGAAGTGGCCGAATTCTTCACCAAGGTCAAAACATCTGAAGAAGTGATGGAGTACACCGGTGCCTTTATGCAGCTTTACCGAGAAGAAGGCTGGTATTTGGAACGCACCGTTCACTACGTGAAGCGTGTCGGCATGGACTACGTCAAGAAAAAAATCTTGGAGGATGAGGCAGGCCGCAAAGCACTTTGGGCCAAATTGCAATTCGCGTTAGAAGGCGAACCCGATCCTTGGTTTGAATTTGACAAAGCAGGTGTGGACACACGCCAATTTAACGCCTTGAGCGTGTAGGAAATTAATCATGGCCAACTGGAAAGTCATTTGCAAAGTGGAAGACATCCCTTCCATGGGTGCTCGTCGCGTCGCCAGAAAACAAGGACCAGAAATTGCAATTTTTAGAACTCAGGGCGACAAGGTGTTTGCCTTGCTAGACAAATGTCCGCACAAGGGCGGGCCTTTAAGTCAGGGCATCGTCTATGGCGAAAGTGTGGCTTGCCCCCTGCACAATTGGCAAATCAAACTGGTGGATGGCGTGGCGCAAGCCCCCGATGTGGGCTGTGCCACCAAGTTCTCTGTCAGGGTCGAGAATGGTGACGTTGCCCTCGATTCTGAAGAAGTCAATTCGCTGGGCATTGCGGCATAAGCTTCACAGCGTAACGCCTCACTCAGCAATTCGCGTGATGACAGAAACCCAATCAACTTGCCCCTACTGTGGTGTGGGCTGCGGTGTCATCATTGAATCACAAGGCAGTCAAATCACTGGTGTGCGGGGCGATCCAGCGCATCCCGCCAACTTTGGCAGGCTTTGTAGCAAAGGGGCCACATTGCACCTGTCGGCTGAAGCGGGGGTAGCACAACAAACGCGCTTGCTCACGCCCCAGTTCAGATCTGCGCGACACGACTCTTTTTCAGAAACCCCTTGGACTTCTGCAATTGAAAAAGCAGCACAAAAGATAACACAAGTTGTGGCGCAACACGGTCCGGATGCTGTGGGGTTTTATGTGTCGGGACAATTACTCACAGAAGACTATTACGTTTTCAACAAACTGGTCAAAGGCCTGATTGGCACCAACAACATCGACACCAACTCTCGCCTGTGCATGAGCAGTGCGGTGGCTGGTTACAAAATCACTTTGGGTGCGGACGCCCCACCCGCCTGTTATGACGACATTGCATCAACCGACTGCCTCTTCATTGCCGGTAGCAATGCCGCCTACGCACACCCCATCTTGTTCAGGCGCATCGAAGACGCCCGTGCCAAAAATCCTGAACTTAAAATCATCGTTGCCGATCCCAGAAAAACCGATACTGCCAGCGCGGCAGACTTGCATTTGCAATTGAAACCAGGCACCGATGTCATGCTGTTTCACGGCATGCTCAGGGTCATACTAGTGAACGGCTGGATCGATCAGAATTACATTAGATGCCACACCGATGGCTTTGAAGACTTGGTCACAAAGGTCATGCTGTGCACCCCCGACAAAGTGCAAGTCATTTGCGGCATTGACCCCGCGCAGTTGCAACAAGCCGCAAAATGGTTTGCCACCTCCAAAGCCACCTTGAGTTTGTATTGCCAAGGCTTGAACCAGTCGAGCAGTGGCACCGCCAAAAATGCATCGTTGGTGCATTTGCATTTGGCTACCGGCCACATTGGCAAACCTGGCGCTGGTCCATTTTCGTTAACGGGCCAGCCCAATGCCATGGGTGGCCGCGAAGTGGGTGGGCTTGCCAATTTATTGAGCGCACACCGCGACCTCTCTAATCCTGTGCATCGCTCTGAAGTAGCAAGTCTTTGGGGACTTCAAGACGTTCCGTCAAAACCTGGCAAGACTGCAGTAGAAATGTTTCAAGCAGCTGCCGACGGCGAGATCAAAGTCTTGTGGATTGCGTGCACCAACCCAGCACAATCGATGCCCGACCAACGGACCGTTCGAAAAGCCTTGGAACGCGCAGAGTTGGTGGTTGTGCAGGAAGCCTTTGCCACGGCAGAAACTTGTGCCTTTGCCGACATTTTGTTGCCCGCCACCACTTGGGGCGAAAAAGAAGGAACAGTCACCAACAGTGAGCGCCGCATTTCCCGCGTTAGAGCGGCTGTACCGCCCTCGGGCCAGGCTCGACACGATTGGCAAATTGCATTGGACTTGGCTGCTTATCTGAATCAACAAAGCATTTTCAAGCAGCGCGCGCAAGCCATGAACTTTGCTTATCCCAATCCTGAAGCCATTTGGAATGAGCACCGCGAAAGCACGCGAGGTAGAGACCTGGACATCACTGGTTTGAGCTACGCACAATTGGACCTTCAGCCTGAACAATGGCCCATGCCTGAAGGTGCTAAATCGGGACTGCAACGCCTTTACGAGAACGGTCAATTTCCAACCGCCAACGGGAAAGCCAAATTTGTCGCCATCGATTACGTGCCAGTAGCGGAACCCTGCGAATCACGTTTTCCATTTTCTTTCAACACGGGCCGGCTTAGAGATCAATGGCATGGCATGACCCGCACAGGTACTATTGCCAAATTGTTTGGCCACGTCCCCGAACCTAAGGTTCAACTTCATTTGCAAGACATGCTGTCGTTGGGTTTGGAAAATGGCGATTTGGTCCACCTCACTAGCAAACGCGGATCCATTGTGGCGCCAGCACAATCGTCAGATGAATTGGGGATCAAGCAAGCCTTTATGGCCATGCATTGGGGACCAGGCTTCATCAGTGGGCGAGATCATCAAAACAAGGTATTGGCCGGCGTCAACGCCATCACCACCTCAGCGTATTGCCCTACTTCAAAGCAACCTGAACTCAAGCACGCGGCGGTCAAAATTCTCAAGGCCGAGTTGCCATGGAAGTTGTTGGCCATGGCGTGGCTACCCTCTAATCAGGCATTGACTATTTTGCAATCACTCAGAGAACTGATGGTCAAGTTTGAGTTTGCAAGTTGTGTTCCTTTTGCTAATGATGTTGCTCAAGCAGCCCGCCAAGGCATCCTTTTCAGAGCAGCCAGTTCTGAAGCCCCCGACATGCGCCTTGTCCATGCCATCGAAGCTTTGTTACAACTGGACAGCCAATCAGGACTTCGCTATGCCGATCCCAAGCGCAGTCATCTGCGAAGCATCAAATTGGACAGACGCAAGGCCTTTCCTCAACTAGAAGGTTTCGTGATGGCGGGCGATACATCGGCCGAAGCCTGGCTGAAAGCTTTGCTGCAAACCCAGCAAAGCACAGAAAGCTATGGCCGCCGTTTGCTCATGACGGGTCAAAAACCGCCTGTGGCTTTAAAGGAAGTTGGGCAAACCATTTGCACCTGTGTGGGCGTGAAAGATGCGGCCATTGAAGCCTGGCTGCAGGCACACCCTGACACTGAGCATTTGCAGCTAGAGGGCCTCAAATCAAACCTCCAATGCGGTACCCAATGCGGCTCTTGTGTGCCTCAATTGAAGCGAATCATTGCCCTTAAATGCCCTGACCCGATAAAAACGGTACAAACATCATTGGCCTTATAGCCAACAGTTATCTAAGCTTTGCGACAATACGCTCATGGGCATTGGACACTACATCAAAGAAATAGGCCGCGGCAAAGACGGCGCGCGTGCGCTCACGCGCGAGCAAGCGGCAGATTTACTGGGCCAAGTGCTGGACCAGCAAGTCTCCGACTTAGAAATCGGCGCCTTCTGCTTGGCCATGCGCATCAAAGGCGAAACGCCCGAAGAAATGGCAGGTTTCTTGGATGCGGTTCACGCCCGGTTGAACACTCTGCCCAACGATCCATCAAAAACAACCGTGGTCATCCCCTGCTACAACGGTGCCCGAAAATTACTGGCTTTAGCCCCCTTGCTAGCTTTGCTACTGGTGCAACAAGGTGTTCGCGTGTGCGTGCACGGCACCCCCACTGAAAGCAGTCGCACCACATCATTCGAAGTATTTGAAGCCATGGGACACAAGCCCATGACCCACGTATCAGATGCGCATGATGGTTTGAATTTGATTGCCACAGAAGTTTTAAGCCCGGCCCTTAAAAATCTTCTCGATGTGCGACGCGTGGTGAATTTGCGCAACCCTGCTCACAGCCTGGTCAAGCTCATGAATCCATGCCAAGGTCCTGCGTTGATCGTCAGCAGTTACACCCATCCTGAATACGCGCATTCGATGGCGCAAACCTTTCAACTGATCCAAGCCAATGCCTTCTTGCTCAGAGGCACAGAGGGAGAACCTGTGGCAGATGCGCGCCGTGCGCCTCAAATGGATTTTTTCCACAACGGCAAAATGCAAACTGTTCAAGCCGCACAAACTGGGGCATTGCAAAGCATTCCCGACTTGCCCGCAGCCAATGCAGAATCCACCGCAGAATACATTCAAGAAATTTTGAATCAGCAGCGCGCAATGCCCTCGCCCATTGCGCTTCAAGTTCAACACATTTTGCAGGCCTTGGAATCACTATGAGCCACAACGATTCTTCATTCACAAACGCTTCTGGCAAAACGCAAGGCACTTGCACCTTGGTTGGGGCAGGCCCTGGTGATCCCGAGTTGCTCACAGTCAAAGCCGTGAAGGCCATTCAAGCGGCGACCGTTTTGTTGGTAGACGATTTAGTCAACGAAGAAGTTTTAACGCATGCGTCCGCCTCTGCACGGATTGTCTATGTCGGCAAACGTGGCGGCTGCAAAAGCACACCGCAAGCTTTCATTGAAAAACTCATGATCAATGCGATTCATGAAGGTGAAACCGTGGTGCGTTTAAAAGGCGGCGATCCCTTCATTTTTGGCCGAGGTGGCGAAGAAGTTGAGCACCTGCGCCAGGTTGGCATTGAGGTCAACATCATCAATGGCATCACGTCTGGATTAGCGGCCATCACCAGCCTAGGTGCGCCCCTCACTCACCGTGAACTCGCGCATGGTGTTGTGTTTGTCACGGGCCATGCCAAGCCCGGCGACACAGGTACCGACTGGCGTCAACTGGCCGCCACGGCGCGTGATGCCAAACTGACACTGGTCATTTACATGGGCGTGAGTGGTGCAGAACATATTCAAAACGAGTTGCTCACTGGATTGCCTGAAGGCACACCCGTGGCCATCATCGAAAACGCTTCTTTGCCACACCAACGTCAAGCCTTGACGCAATTGGGAAGCCTGACCCTCACTCTCAAAGAAACAGGCCTCAAAAGCCCCAGCATCTTGATCGTGGGCGATGTGGTTCAAGCTTGCGCTCAAATTTTCCAATCAGATCAAAACCAGCAAACTGCCCCTACACTCCCACTGCATGCAAACATGTGATGTGGTGATTGTGGGTGCCGGGGCTGCCGGCCTTTTTTGTGCGGGCGTGGCCGGCCAGTTGGGCTTGTCTGTCCTGCTCATTGATCACAGCCCCAAAGTGGCTGAAAAAATTCGAATTTCGGGCGGTGGCAGGTGCAACTTCACCAACCGACTCATCGACGCCAGTGCGCCCCACAAACATTTCTTAAGCGAGAACCCGCACTTTTGCCGCAGTGCACTGTCGCGTTACACCGCCCAAGACTTCATTGACTTGATGCAGTCTTATGACATTCCTTTTCACGAAAAGCACAAAGGGCAATTGTTTTGCGATCGGTCCGCCGAGGACTTGATTCAAATGCTTTTGAAAGAATGCGACAAAGGCGGCGTATTGCGTTGGCAGGGTTGCGGCGTTAAAGCCATCTCACAGACAGAGAATGGCTATCAACTCCAAACCGATCAAGGGCCTGTTGAAGCCGGCGCCGTGGTGATAGCCACTGGCGGTTTGTCCATTCCCAAAATTGGCGCCACCGATTTTGGCTACCGCATCGCCCAACAATTTGGCTTGCGTTTGGTCACAAGAAGGCCAGGCTTGGTCCCCCTCACCTTTGACGACAAAGAGTGGGCACCTTATGCAAGTTTGGCGGGCCTGTCCTTGCCCGTCAGCATTGAGACGGGCGCTAAAAAAACCCGCATGAGTTTTGACGAAGACCTGCTTTTCACGCACCGGGGTTTGTCGGGCCCGGCTGTTTTACAAATTTCCAGCTATTGGCAAGAAGGACAGCCCCTCCATTTGAACTTGGCCCCCCAAGCAGACATCGAAGGCTCGCTGATGCAAGCCAAGGTCCGGTCCAAAAAACTCATTGCCAATGAACTCGGCGCGTGGGTGCCCAACCGATTGGCCGATGCCTGGGTGGCCCAAGACAACCAATGGCAGCGCCCCGTCGCCGAGGCCAGCGACAAAGCTTTGACGCAGTTGGCCCAAAAACTCAGCCATTGGCCCCTCACACCCAATGGCAGCGAAGGCTATAAAA
>JACCDN010963039.1_pt1 | contig 14094 bp, 12 predicted proteins | sample 7441691 | NCBI WGS metagenome assembly JACCDN01 (sample SAMN15323439, study PRJNA562643) | freshwater metagenome | isolation source: river surface water | place: USA:Blue River Watershed | collected 2017-08-16
AGACGGTGCCAGCGGCTTGAAGAAGTTCTTCTTTGTAACCTCTGCCCAACTGCGCCCGGCAATAGTTTCATCGGCAGCTCTGATTTTTCTGTTTTGTGTAACCAGCTTCGCAACCGTGCTTAGCCTAGGTGGCGGTCAGGTTCAGTCAATCGAAACGGCAATCTATTTTGCGCTAACGCAGCGACTAGATTTGCAGACAGCTTCGGCACTGGCAGTTGTGCAGACTCTAATCACCGTTGCAGCGTTTGCGCTCTCAAGAAAGTTTTCTAACTCAGCGTTTGTTGTGGAACTCACATCGGTAGAGACAACCGAAAAGAAAATTGGCAAGCGAGACGTTGCGATAGTGCTTTTCTCGCTGTCTATAATTTTTGTGCTTTTTGTAATTCCAATTGCTTCGCTGTTTGTCAGAGCTTTTACTCAGTCTGGTCAATTGAGTCTTGAGGCATTTGGTTACCTGTCTGGCTATGGTGCGCGCGACCTGCTCGACATAACTGTTTTTGAAGCCGCCGGCAACTCGCTTCGAAATGCTGTGGTTGCGGCGACGATTGCCGTGGTGATTGGAGTCACCATAGCTTGGCTGCTAACCCAAACCAAGAGTCGTTGGCCCGATTTGATTTTTGCCCTTCCCCTGGGCGTTTCAAGCGTGGTTCTCGGCTTCGGTTATCTGATTACCTTTGGTGGTGAACCGCTTGCGCTGCGACAGAGCTGGCTGGTTGTGCCACTGGTGCAGGCGCTAATCACCACACCGCTTGTGGTGCGAATCACTTACTCGGCCCTAGTTTCGCTCGGCAAAACCACGCGGGAGGCCGCCTCGAACGCGGGCGCTGATACCTGGCAGATCTGGCGATTCATCGAGGTTCCTAACATTCGCCCGGCCATCGCGACTGCTCTGGGTTTTGCTCTTCTCTCTTCTATCGGTGAGTTCGGCTCGTCTGTTCTTCTGGCTTACTCAGATCAAGCAACTTTGCCGGTGGTGTTGATGCGTCTGATTTCTCGACCGGGTGAGCAAAACTATGCCATGGCAATGGCCACCGCAGTTCTAATCGTGGTGATGGTTGTTGCTCTAGTCTCGGCTAGCGAACTAGTTCGAACTCGACGTCGGCGCTCTGTAGACGCTTTGTTATGACATCGATCGACTCGGGGTTTTGGTCGATCAAGATAAACCTTCGCCCAAGCGATGCGGCCACCGCAGCCGTGGTGCCTGAGCCAGCAAAAAAGTCGAGCACCACATCGTTCTCTCGTGAAGATGCCTGAATTATTCGACGCAGAATTCCTTCTGGCTTCTGAGTCGGGTAGCCGGTTTTTTCTTTTCCGGTTGGCGAAACAATCGTGTGCCACCAAACATCCGTTGGCAACTTGCCGCGAGAAACTTTTTCAGGAGTAACTAATCCGGGTGCCATGTATGGCTCGCGGTCAACGGTTTCGCTATCGAAAAAATAGTCTTTCGAATTCTTCACGTAAACCAAAATTGTGTCGTGTTTAGCAGGCCAACGATTTTTAGCCTTGCCGCCGTAGTCGTAGGCCCAGATGATTTCATTTAAAAAGCAATCGCGGCCGAATAGCGCGTCGAGCAAAACTTTTGCGTAATGCGCCTCGCGATAGTCGAGGTGCAAATAGAGCGTGCCGGTTTCGTGAAGCACACGCCACGCCTGCTCGAGTCGAGGTTCGAGAAAACTCCAGTAATCGGCAAACTCATCGTCATAACTCAATACGGTCTCACGGATAATCTCGTAGTGCTGGCCTTTGAAGCCAACACGGCCACCAGACTCAATGCGCTTGGTTGCCGTTGCCCCGCGAACCTGCTTGCGACCGGTGTTAAACGGGGGGTCAATGTAGACCAGCTGCACCGAAGCATCTGCAATAGAGTTCAAGTGAGAGAGATTTTCTCCGAAGATTAACTTGTTTGCTGGCACAAGAAAGAGATTAACAGCATGAACACCCAAGTCATTCACAACGCCGAATTGAAGCGTCACGAGATCTGGCTAGATGGCGAGAAGGTTGGTCACTCCGACTACAGCGTGCGCCCCGGTGAGCTGCACCTGGTGCACACCGAAGTTGACCCTGCCCATCGCGGCAAAAACCTCGCGGGCATTATGGTGCAGGGACAATTGGCCGACATCCGTGAGAATTTCGACGCCAAGGTAGTGCCGGTCTGCTCATACGTGGTGAAGTACTTCGAAACCCACCCTGAAGTTCAAGACCTGCTGCTTAACCCGATTGACCAGGCTGCAGCGGCTTGCCAGATCAAGCCAAAAGAAAACTAAACCCGACCCTGCAACGAGGTTTCAAGCCAAGCAACTAGGTCGGCTAACACTTCTTCTTTGTTGACCTCGTTGAAAACCTCGTGCCTAGCCTCTGGGTAGATAATCATGGTGACGTCTTGAACGCCTGCTCGCCTAAATGCCTTCAGCAGCATTGTGTTTCCGCGCTCGGCGCCGAGTGGATCTTCACTTCCGGCAATCAACAAAATCGCAAACTCACTTGGTAGAGAGCGGCTAGGCAGACTTACCAAGCCAGCGACATTTGTAATTCCAAAAACTTCAATTGCTGTTTCGCCAAAGCAAAGCGGATCGTTCACGAACGCCTGGCCAACCGAGCTGTCTCTCGATAGCCACTCCATGCCCGTCTTGTTCGGGGTTTTGTTCCACTTCTTGTTGAATCCTGAAGTTGGAGCCACACCGGGCAACATGAGCGTCGAACCGCTCAGAACAGCACCGGCGTAGGAATCAAAGTGTTGATTCAAAATCTTTTGGGCCAGCATCGAACCCCAACTGTGACCGAGCAAAAACAAATCTAGATTTGGCAGCTCGCTACGAATCAATTCGGTGAGACCAAACACCTGATTCACGGTCGCGGTCATTCCGCCCTTACCCAGGTTTCCCATGCGCTTGGTTTCGCCACGCTCGACCATCTTCTTGCCGGTTTGACCGTGGCCGCGATGATCATCGGCGTAAACGCTGAATCCGGCTCGGTTCAGTCTGGCGGCCACATGCCCGTATCGCATCGCGTGTTCGCCTAATCCGTGGGCAATCTGAACTACCGCTCGAGGCTCTGCAACCGGCCATTCGTAAAAGGTGATTTCAATGCCCAGGGCATCGGTGAAAGTTCTAACAAGCGGAAGTGCGGTCATGGGCTAAGACTAGACCTTGGCTTACTGCCAAAGACTAGGCGCGGGCTCTTTCACCCGAGGCAAAAGCGAACTCTTGGCCCAGTCGCCCACCCACTTTGGCAAAACCGGGCGCTCGCCCTGCCAGTCAATGGCCTCTAGCACTTGAGCTGGGCTCACAATTCCGCGCGGGCTCTGCAAAAAACGAATTCGCACTATTGCCCGGGCGTAGATTTCACCCTTAACCACGAAGCGTTGTTCGAAGTAGAAGGCCTCGTCGTCCCAGCCAATCACCTTGGTCTCGAGGTTAAATAGTTGCCAGGGCATGAGCGATTTGCGAAACGTGATGTTCGATGCAACCACCACCGGATACCACTTGCGCTTCTTCCACTTCGGCCAGAGATTGCTGCGCATCGCTTGGTCGTATCGCCCAATATCGAGCAGAGTTAGAAAAACTCCGTTGTTCATGTGGCGATATATGTCTAGATCAGACGGCCAAACTCGAAAAGTGCGAGTTCCAACTTCGCCGAGATCTAGTTTCGAACGCGTGCGCCACGAAAGCGACTGCCAAAGCAGTCGTAACCACATATTCAATTTGTGATTACCAAATTGTGACGCGTTGCGATTCGTCTAGCCACAACTTGTCGCCAGGCTTTACATCGAACGCCTCGTAGAACGCATCGAGGTTGCGAACAATTTGGTTGCAACGGAATTCATTCGGTGAGTGCGGGTCGGTTGCCAAACGCTGAATTACAAGTTCGTCGCGACCCTTACCGCGCCAAGCCTGGCCCCAAGACAAGAACAATCTCTGCGCACCGGTGTAACCATCGATGACTTCTGGTTCTTTTCCGTTTAGCGAGTTCATGTAGGCCTTGTATGCAATCGAGAGACCGCCGAGGTCACCGATGTTCTCACCGATAGTCAGTTCACCGTTTACCTTGTGCGAGTCGTCGAGCTGCGCTGGCGAAAGTTGTGAATACTGATCAATCAAGCTCTTGGTGCGCTTCTCGAAGGCCTCGCGGTCTTCGTCTGTCCACCACGACTGCAATGCGCCATCACCGTCATACTTCGAACCCTGGTCGTCAAAACCATGACCGATTTCGTGCCCGATGACACCACCGATTGCTCCGTAGTTGACGGCGTCGTCTGTGTCGAGGCTGAAGAACGGCGGCTGCAGAATCGAAGCCGGAAACACGATCTCGTTGAATCCCGGGTTGTAGTAGGCGTTCACGGTCTGCGGAGTCATAAACCACTCGTCGCGGTCGATTGGTGAGCCAATCTTGGCAACCTCAATCTTGGTCACAAACGCAGCAACTCGGCGCATGTTGCCAACCAGGTCGTCACGGTCGATCTCAAGGTCTGAGTAGTCGCGCCACTTCACCGGATACCCGATCTTCGGGGTGAACTTCTCGAGCTTGACCAGTGCTTTCTTCTTGGTCTCATCGGTCATCCAATCGAGCGCAAGGATGCTCTCGCGGTAGGCGTCGATCAGGTTCTGCACGAGTTCATCCATGCGCGCCTTGGCGGCTGGCGGGAAATACTTCTGAACGTAAATCTCGCCGACTGCCTCGCCGAGCGAACCTTCGACGGCTTGCACCGCCCGCTTCCAGCGCGCACGCAACTCGGGCTGACCGGTTAGCTTGCGACCATAGAAGTTGAATCGTGCATTCACGAAGTCTTCGCTGAGGTATGGGGCCATCTGGTTTATGACGTTGAACATCAGCCAAGACTTTAATGTCTCTAGATTCTTGTCGCTAAACATTTCACCAAGACCGGTGAAGAAGCTTGGCATCATTACGACGCTCTCGGCAAGAATTCTTCTCTCGAGCCCAGCGCCGTCGAGCCAAAGCTGCCAGTCGAAGTTGCCGCTAAGGTTTTGTAATTCATCGAAAGACTTCAGGTTGTAAGTCTTTTCGGCATCTCGGGTTTCAACAACACTCCAGTGGTGCTTTGCCAGAGCGGTTTCAAATTCGAAAATGTCTTTTGCCTTGGCTGCGGCGTCTTCGACAGACCAACCGGCTAGCTCAAACATCTGCGCGATGAAAGGAAGGTATGCATCTCTAAAATCTGCATACTTTTCTTCGCGGTAGTACGACTCGTCTGGCAAGCCCAAGCCACCCTGGTAGAGATTCACTAGGTAGCGGTTTGGATTTCCGGGGTCGTTGTTTACATACATGCCGAAGAAACCGTCGATACCCTGAACGGCCAACTCGCCAACCAGTTTGTTCAGCTCTGTGACGTTAGAAACTCTTTCGATGAGCGCTAGGTCATCGGCGATAGGTGCCTTGCCATATTCGTTGGCGCGAGCCTCGTTCAAGAACGAGCCATACATGTCACCAATCTTTTGGCTGACACCCGGCTTCGGGTTCTTGGCGGCATCCTCGAGAATTTCACGCACCCGTTCTTCGCTGAGATCGCGAAGCATCATGAATGAGCCATAGATGGCTTGGTCTGCTGGAATCTCAACTTCTTTCAGCCACTTACCGTTGGTGTGGCGAAATAGGTCGTCCTGCGGGCGAACCGAGGTGTCGAAGTTGTCAATGTCTAGTCCGGGCTTGATAGTCATACCCCCAAGGCTACAATTTTTATGTGGAACTACAAAAAATCATTCTTTATTACGGGTTTGCCCCCGTTGCCGACCCAGAGACTCTAAAGCTCTGGCAGAAGACCCTGTGTGAGTCGCTCGGCCTCAAGGGCCGCATTCTGATCTCAAAGCACGGCATCAACGGCACCCTCGGCGGCAACATGAGCGCCCTAAAGAAGTATGTGCGCGAAACCAAGCAGTTTGCTGGCTTCGGCAAGATTGACTTCAAGTGGTCTGAGGGCACCGGAAACAACTTTCCGCGCCTCAGCGTGAAAACCCGCAAAGAATTGGTGGCTTTTGCCAGCCCAGACGAGATTCAGGTCGATAAGTCGGGCGTAATCAACGGCGGCAAGCACCTCAAACCGGCCGAGGTCAACAAGCTGGTTGAAGAACGCGGCGACGAGGTGGTCTTCTTTGACGGCCGCAACGCCTTCGAGGCCAAGATTGGCAAGTTTAAGAACGCGATCGTGCCCGACACCGATACCACCCACGACTTCATCCGTGAGTTAGAAAGCGGCAAGTACGACCACCTCAAAGACAAGCCGATTGTTACCTACTGCACAGGCGGCATTCGCTGCGAGATTCTCTCGGCCGCAATGCTCAACCGAGGGTTTCAAGAGGTCTTTCAAATTCAAGGCGGAATCGTTCGATACGGCGAGACCTTCAAAGACAAGGGTCTGTGGGAGGGCTCGCTCTATGTCTTTGATGATCGCATGACCATGGATTTCAGCGACGAGGCCAAGGTCATTGGTGAATGCGAGGCCTGCCAGGGTCCAACCAAGAACTTCGTCAATTGCGCGAACCTCGGCTGCAAAGACCTGGTTTTGCTCTGTGAAGAGTGCTCGACCAAGCCAGAGAATTTGGTCTGCAAACCAACGCACACCCGAGGCAGAGCAAAAGACCTGGTTGGCTAACCCCGACAAAGAAAAACGGCCCGAATCAAAATTCAGGCCGTTTTCTATTTCAACAAGGAGAGTTCGAAAGCTCTTCAAATTCAAGATAAACCCAAACCAGGCATTTCTAGCGTTTAATCAGGACATGTTGAGGGTTCACACAGAAAATTCCAAGACTTCATTTGCAAGCCGGCCTTGAGGCCTGCAAAAAGGCGCAAAGGTAGACTTCAATAGATAAAAGAGGTGTGGTTTGGGCTTTCTAGAAAACTTTGAAAAGGGTCTTGAGCGCATTGTCACTGGCGCGTTCAGCAAGACCTTCAAAAGTGAGCTGCAGCCGATAGAAATCGCCTCGGCCATTAGAGCCGAGATGGACACCAAAGCCAGCATTGTGAGCCGCGACCGCATTCTCGCCCCAAACACCTACCTCGTTCGGCTTTCGTCGGCCGACTTTCAGCGAATGCGAGCCCTTGGCGCAAATCTGGTGGCCGAACTCACCTCGCTCACCCAATCACACGCTCAGAAGCAGGGCTTTCAGTTTGGTGCCGCGCTCGACATAAAACTCATCGAAGACGGCAGCCTCGTGCTCGGTCAAATCGTGGTTGGCTCAGCCACCGAAGAGATCGCGGTTACCTGGGTGCCGCAGCTCGAGTTGAATGGCAAACAGTATTCGCTAAACAGGGCTCGCACCTCGGTGGGTCGCGACGCGACTGCCGACATTCAAATTGATGACAGCGGTCTGAGTCGCAAGCATTTCGAAATTCTCTGGGATGGCTCTAAAGCGGGCATCCGTGATTTGGGTTCGACAAACGGCACCCGGGTAAACGGCGTTGCCATTTCAGAAGGGCCGCTGCAGAGCGAGAGTCAGATATCGGCTGGGCGCAGTGTTTTTGTTTTTCGCGTGGTTGCAAACAAGGTGAACAATGAGTGAGTTAGCGCTTTTCATAGTTCGCATTGCATTTCTTGTAGTTCTCTGGATTTTTCTGTTCAGCATTCTTTCTGTAATTCGAGCAGATCTATTTGGGCAAAAAGTTTTTTCGAGGGTCGCAGCGGCAAACAATCAGCAGCGAGTCTCGTCTCCGGTGCTGCCGGCGGCGCCGAGTAATCAGACAACCGAGTCGCTCATGACAGAACCCACCGGTGTCAACGCAACCAAGCTTGTTGTCACCGAGGGCGAGAATAAAGGAGCAACACTGCGACTTGATCGTCGCGAAATAACAATCGGTCGAGCAGACAACAGCGATTTGGTAATCAGCGATGAGTATGCCTCGACGCATCACGCAAAACTCGTGCTAATCAATAACGACTGGATGCTGCAAGATTTGAATTCGACAAACGGCACCTATCTAGACGGAGCTCGAATTGGAACTCCAGCCGCAGTGAAACTCAACACCCCAATGCGAATTGGCAAAACCGTTTTTGAGTTGCGAGCGTAACCTCACATGTCGGTCAAGACGCGAAGTTTCGCTGCCTCGAATGTCGGACGCATTCGAAAGACCAACCAAGACTCGGGCTACGCGGGTTACAACTTTTTCTTCGTGGCAGACGGAATGGGCGGTCACGCCGGCGGAGACATTGCCTCTGCCATGATCGCTCAGGGCGTTGCCCACGCCGACAGAGACTACGAAGACACCGACCAAGCAGCGAACTCAGTGATTGATGCCCTGCTTGAGGCTAATCAAAAGCTCGCTAGCACCGTGGCTGAGCACCCTGAGTTGAAGGGCATGGGCACGACCTTCTCGGGCGTTGTGTTCACGGGTGACCTGGTAACGGTCGCTCACATCGGAGACTCGCGCGTGTACATGGTTAGCGACGGCAACGTGCGCCAGGTGACAAGCGACCACACCTTTGTTCAGAGATTGGTTGACACGGGCAGAATAACCGCCGAGGAGGCCCTGACCCATCCGCGCAGAAGCGTTCTGATGCGAGTTCTGGGAGACGTCGAGATTGCACCAGAAATTGACACCGAAACATTTAAGTCGGCGCCGGGTGACCGCTGGATGCTTTGCAGCGATGGCCTCTGCGGAGTCGTGCCAGAAAACATAATCAACGGAATTCTGTTGAACAAATCGGTTGATGCTGAAGAGGCAACCGAACTTTTGATTTACGAAGCCATTGAGCACGGTGCGCCCGACAACGTTACCGTCGTAGTTGTTGATGTTTTGTCTTCAGCAGCTCAAACAGATTTCGCTGCTCAACCGACATTCGTGGGATCGGCCGAGAACGAAGTTGTAATTACAACTCGACGCGGACGCCGCCTGGTAGAACTATTCAACCCGCGACTCATCCGTGATCTTTTGGTTCGCCAACCCACCGAAGAGTTTGCGGTTGAGACCGAAGAATTGCTTGAACAGATTATGCGCGAAACCCGCAGCAAAGTGCGCTGGAGAAAAGTTCGCGGTTTAGCAATCATCATGACTCTTATCGGTCTCGCCGGCTACCTGGGCTACAGCGCTTACGCATACACGCAGACCCGATACTTCATTGCTGAAAAAGATGGCTACGTGGTTATCTATCAGGGCATTCGAGAGTCGTTTGGTCCGTTTGTTTTTAGCCGCGAATATCAAAAAACCGATTTGTTGGTTGACGAGCTAAACACCTACCAGCAGCAATTAGTCGAGCGCTCGATTAGCGGTGACAGCCTAGAAGACATCAACAACAAACTTCAGACCTTGCGTGAGGTGGGCAATTGACAAACACCGTCGCAATTGACATTCAAAAAATCGCGCGAGTTGTTCCGCGCAAACGAAACATCGAAATTTGGTTGCTGTTTTTTGCCTACGGCATAAACGCATTTGAGTTGGCTCAGATTCAACTTTCGACAATCGAGATTCTCACGTTTGACATACTCACCTACTGGGCTCCTCTGGCAATCTGTGCAACCGTGCTGCACATAATTCTTCGAATTCGAGCCAGCGAGGCAGACGCGCTAATTCTGCCTGCGGTGGTTCTGCTCAATGGCCTAGGTATCGCACAGATTTACCGACTCGACCTTGCGACAATCGCAGCCGGTGGCACCGAGCTTTTTGCATTCAGGCAAGTTATCTGGACAGTGGTTGCAATAAGTGCCGCGAGCGCGGTTGTCTTGTTTGTTCGTTCGCACCTGTTCTTGCGTCGCTACGTTTACATCTCAATGGTCGTTGGCCTGGTCTTGTTGATTTCGCCGATTCTGCCAATAATCGGCACCTCGATCAACGGCGCTCGCCTCTGGATCTCAATTGCTGGCCTCACCTTTCAGCCGGGTGAATTGGCCAAGATAGCCCTGATCATCTTCTTTGCCGGCTATCTGGTTACTCGCCGAGACTCTCTTGCCGTTGTCGGGCGCAGGTTCGTGGGCATACAGCTGCCAAGGGCACGCGATTTGGGGCCAATTCTGGCTATCTGGGCCGTGAGCCTGCTGGTTCTGATTGGTCAGCGCGATTTGGGCACATCGCTGCTCTATTTCGGCCTGTTTCTGGTGATGATTTATGTGGCAACTGGTCGGGCTATCTACGTGGTCGTCGGCTTGAGCATGTTTATCGCCGGTGCGCTGGTGGCCAGCCAGGTTTTGGGTTACGTGGGCGGTCGGTTCGCCTCTTGGCTGAACCCGTTTGACCCGATTCACTACGACGCAGCCGGCGGAAGCTACCAGTTGGTGCAGGGGCTATTCGGCCTGGCCCACGGCAGCGTGCTTGGAACCGGCTTGGGCGGGGGCGTTCCGCAGCTTGTGCCGCTGGCCGAGAGCGACTTCATCATCGCGTCGCTGGGCGAAGAGTTGGGGCTCGCTGGAATGTTTGCAATTCTCGCGCTCTACCTGCTGATTGTTTCGCGAGGTCTGAGAGTTGCCTTTAACCACACCGATGACTTCAGCAAACTTCTGACACTCGGTCTGAGCTTTGTTATCGCACTTCAAACCTTCATTGTTATCGGCGGTGTCACCAGGGTGGTGCCGCTAACCGGTCTTACCACTCCGTTTTTGGCAGCGGGTGGTTCATCGCTTCTCGCTAACTGGATCATCATCGGCTTGCTGCTGCGAATTTCAGACACAGCCGACACTCGTGAAAGAAACGGGGTGAATGGTTTTTGAATCGTGAACTCAAACGAGTGGTTTTTGTAATTATGGCGATGTTTGTTTCGCTGATGGTTTCAACCTCGACAATTCAAGTTTTGGCTGCCGACGAACTCGGTCGCGATCCGAGAAATGTTCGCTCTGTGTATGACTCATACAAAACTCAACGCGGTGCGATTCTCGTTGATGGCACACCGATTGCATTCTCAGAAGCCACCGATAACAACTTTAGATATCTGCGTGTCTACGAGAGTCAGATGTATTCGGCGATAACCGGCTTCTTTAGTTTTTACCAGGGAGCAACCGGTCTCGAATCATCGATGAATAGTTTTCTAACCGGAAAGAACTCCTCACAATTTTTCGAGCAAGTGAACGCGCTGCTAAGTGGCAACCCGGTAACCGGAGCTTCAATCGAACTCACGATTGATCCACTGGTGCAAAAAGTCGCCTGGGATGCCCTCGGAAAACTCAAGGGTGCTGTAGTTGCCATCGACCCGCTAACCGGCAACATCATCGCGATGGTTTCTAAACCTGGATTCGACGCAAATCGTCTCGCCGTGCACGATGGCAACACCTCGACCAACAACTACGCAGAGTTGCTTGCCGACCCAGACAGCCCGCTGGTCAACAAGGCAATTAGCGGCAGCCTGTATGCGCCCGGCTCGGTGTTTAAGGTTCTCGTGGCCGCAGCCGCCATTGAGAGCGGCAAGTACACCGCTGACTCGATGCTGCCAAACCCTGTGAAATTCAAGCTGCCGGGCACAAACACTTTCATTCAGAACAGCGGCGAGGGCAAGTGCGGCGGCAAGAGCACAGTTTCGATTACCGATGCGCTAAAGCTCTCGTGCAACATTCCCTTCGCCCAATTGGGAATCGAGCTAGGTCAAAACGCCATTCGTGAGCAGGCCGAGAGGTTCGGTTTTGGCAAGACCGTAGAGATTCCGCTGAGGTCAACCGCGAGTGTTTATCCAAGAAACATGGATGATGCGCAAACCGCGATGTCGGCGTTCGGCCAGTTTGACGTGAGGGTAACGCCGCTGCAGATTGCGATGATGAGTCAAGCAATTGCAAATGGCGGAAAGATTATGAAGCCGAACCTCATTGAAAATGTTGTCTCGGCAAATCTCTCGTCTCTTTTTGCGCCAGCACCGCAGGAGTTTGCTACGCCGATTTCGGCGAACACCGCCTCGGCAGTTCGACAGATGATGATTGACGCTGTCGAACGTGGTGTGAGTTCAAATGCACGCATCGATGGAGTGACAGTCGCTGGCAAAACCGGCACAGCGCAAAATGGAAAAGACGACCCTTACACGCTTTGGTTCACTGGGTTTGCTCCAGCAGAGAATCCGAGAGTCGTAGTTGCAGTGGTAATCGAAGATGGCGGTGGTCGCGGTCAGAGCGGTCGCGGAAACACATTGGCCGCGCCGGTTGCAAAGAAGGTAATGCAGGCGGTGTTGCGCAAATGAAGCCCGAGGTAGGTCAAACTTACGGTGGCCGCTACAAACTCATTTCGCGAATCGCGATTGGCGGCATGGGAGAGGTTTGGCAGGCGAAAGATCAGGTGATTCTTCGCGATGTTGCCATAAAAATTTTGAAGCCCGAGTATCTTGGCGACCCAGGATTTCTTGAGCGCTTTCGCACCGAAGCGCGTCACGCGGCTCGCGTGAATCACGATGGAATAGCAAATGTTTTCGACTACGGAGAAGATTCGGGTAGTGCGTTCTTGGTTATGGAGTTGGTGCCAGGAGACTCACTCGCGAAAATTCTCGAACGCGACAAGAGCTTGCCAACCGACAAGGTGCTAGACATAGTCGCTCAGACGGCCAGGGCGCTCTATGCGGCCCACGAAGAAGGCATGGTGCACCGCGATGTGAAACCAGGCAATCTTTTGATTACCCCCGATGGCCACGTAAAGATCACCGACTTTGGCATAGCCCGAGTGGCAGACCAGGTTTCACTCACGGCAACCGGCCAGGTGATGGGCACCGTGCAGTATCTGGCCCCTGAGCAAGCCACAGGCAAACCGGCCAGCCCAGCCACAGACATCTACAGCCTCGGCATTGTCGCCTATGAGGCGCTGGCCGGAAAGCGGCCGTTTACCGGAGATTCGCAGATGGCTATCGCCATGGCCCAGATCAACGAAGCGCCCCCTGCCCTGCCGAGCAACATCGACCAGCGCGTGCAGAACTTGATTTTGTCGTGCCTCGCCAAAAAGCCGGGTCAGCGGCCCGAGAGCGCTCTGGCACTGGCCGAGAGGGCCGAAGCGCTTATGAGCTACTCGCCTACCCGGCCGGTAACCACCAAGGTGATTGCCCAGGCCAACCTCTCTGAGAACACCACGGTAATACCGACGTTCGAAGAGCCCAAGGCCAAAGAGCCGATTGTTTGGCCCTGGATTGCGGTTATCGCCCTGATTATCGTTTCTGGCCTAGCGGTTGTGGCGGCTGTGGTCATCGGAGCTGTTCAAAAAGAACCCGAACCCACTTTTACCCCGATTACACCGAGTCAGACGCCAACCCCAACCACAACACCCACCTCAACCACAGTCTTTGTCTTTAGCTCTGATGTCGTTGGCCTGCCGATTGACGAGGTCACGAGCAAACTAGAAGCACTCGGTCTGTTTGTCGAACCGGTCGCGGGTGAAACAGTCGATCCATTAGACCCGAAGGTGAACACGGTTTACGACGCAGCACCACTCGGATCGATGCCGAGCGGTACAACCGTTCGATTGCTTTACTACACTCCTTCTACTCAGCCAACGCCCAGCCCATCACAACCCCAATAAGTAAACTTGAAGCGACCAAACGGGAGAAACTTTGTCTGAAAACAAGCGACTGATTGCCAACCGATATGAACTCGGCAATCTAATCGGCCGCGGCGGAATGGCCGACGTGTACGAGGGCGTTGACACTCGACTCGGTCGAACCGTTGCGATTAAGTTGCTTAAAAGTGATTTAGCAAATGATCCGAGTTTTGAAGATCGCTTTCGTCAAGAAGCTCAAGCTTCTGCTCGAATGGCTCACCCAACCATCGTGCGAGTTTACGACGCCGGTGAAGACATTGAACTAGATTCACGGGGCAATCAGGTTAAGCACCCGTTCATCATCATGGAATACGTGCGCGGAAAATTGCTGCGTGACATCTTGCACGAGCGCAGACTCTCAATTGAAGAAGCTGTTAACTATGCCAGCGGAGTGCTAACCGCACTTGAGTTCTCGCACAAAGCTGGCGTCATTCACCGAGACATTAAATCGGCAAACATCATGATCACCGAGAATGACCAGGTTAAGGTCATGGATTTTGGAATCGCGCGAGCCATTTCAGATTCGTCGGCAACGATGGCAAACACCATCGGCATCATGGGAACCGCGCAGTACTTCTCTCCAGAGCAGGCTAAGGGTGAGAACGTCGACGCACGCACCGACCTCTACTCAACCGGTGTCTTGCTTTACGAGATGCTTGCCGG
>JACCDN010414502.1_pt1 | contig 14093 bp, 11 predicted proteins | sample 7441691 | NCBI WGS metagenome assembly JACCDN01 (sample SAMN15323439, study PRJNA562643) | freshwater metagenome | isolation source: river surface water | place: USA:Blue River Watershed | collected 2017-08-16
AAGATTGACATCACTCATAAAATCTCTAGAGGAGTATGTAAAAAATCCAGAGATTGGATTGCCAGATGAAATCTTTTATTTAGTTGGAAGATTAACCCCGTACGTTAACATCGACCTTTTGATAAAAATTCCTAACTTAGGTAGTGTATTAACATGGAGAGACGATCCGCATACAGGTAGTGGTTGGCATATTCCTGGAGGAATTGTAAGATTTAGGGAGGATATTCACGAACGCGTAAGAAAAGTGGCTAATCTTGAATTAGACGTGGAGTTAGAAAGTATTTCTGGTCCAATTGAGATTAATCAAATAATCAGTAAGCAAAAAGAAAGATCACATTTCATCTCATTGCTATTTTTTGCGGAGTTAAATGACCATAATATAAAAAATTTACTTATGCAAATTAGACAAAATCCAAAAAAAATTAATATATTTAAAGAGTGCCCATCAAATTTACTAAAGTGGCATGAAATTTATTCTCATTTAATCAAGTTATGAATTATTTATAACATGATAATTACCAGTAAGTAATATTTCAATGAGCCAAAAATAATGTATTCAGGTGTTTATTAATGTCAATACAGGAAGTTAAAGCTAAAAACAAACCCTTTAAAATATTTACTATTATAGGAATTATTTGGCAAGTTATTTATAGAATGGTGACTTCAGGTAGGCCAAGAGTTTTTTTTCGATATTTCACAGCCAACACCCACCCCATTTTTAGTCGTTTTTATCAATTTCCTCCAATAGCATGGTCAAATATTTATTATTACGATATAGCTCACTGGATAAACTATCCAGCGTATATAAATAAGAAGCCTTTTATATTAGAAGTAAATGATCATCCACTAGCAGCCATATCATTTAAAAAAAGAGGAATATTTGAACCTGGTGATCTTCTAAAGAGTATCTCGGATGTGGAAGAAGTTTATGCTAGTAAATATTGTACAAAAATTCTCATTGCATCAGATGGGTATAAGAATATTTTTCATCATTATTTTGACGAAAAATATGATGAAAAATTTATTGAAGTGCATTCACCGGGTTGTATACCTCAAAAAAATCTATCATTAAAAAATGAAAGTGAACCAATAGTTTTTTGTTGCTTAGCAAGTGATTACTTCATAAAAGGCGTAGATTTAGTTATTGATGGATGGCTATCACTAAAAAGAAAGGGAGATGCTAGACTAATTATAGCTTGTCCAAATATTCCTTCAAATGTAATGAAGTATTTGACTCTAGAGTCTGGGATTCAAATAGTACCCAGGGCACCATTATCTTCGAAAGAGAAAAATCAGATATTAAGCGCTGCAAGCATTACTATTGCGCCAACTCATATTTCAGGTGGAAGTACCATAGCTGAGGGGATGGAGTACGGTCACATCATAGTACATTTTGAGTTTCACAATACTGAATTCGATTCTATTGGAACAAAAATAAAGGTTCCATACAATTTTTATACACCGGTTGAATACGGAAATCGATGGAAAACTTTTGAAGAGTTTAAGCAAATACTATTTAAAGATAAATTTGATGGGGTATTTAATTCTGTGCGTGAAGAAATTACTAATGTTTTACAGGGGTTAATCGATGACCGTAAGCGTATTAATGAGAGAAGAATATTTACATATAATAAAGCTAATGAGGAGTTTTCATTGAAAATGCGAAATGAAAAATTAGTAAAAATATATAAAGAATCTTGTAGATTAAAAATTTAATATCAACTTTAATAGCATTACTATCAAATCATATGAAACTATTGATAACAGGTGGCACAGGATTTATTGGAAGAAATTTAAAAGAATATTTCTCAAGAGAACCTAGGTACAAAATTTTTTCTCCTGATGAGAAAGAGTTAGACTTGAGAAATTCTGAAAATGTCAATTCATTTCTCAAAAAAAATAATGTTGATATTATTATTCACAGCGCTACAACATTAAGAAATGAAACGTCATATCCATCTGAGGTGTGTGAGAATAATTTAAAAATGTTTTTTAATTTGGTAAGGAGTAAAAATAGCCATACTAAGATAATTAATCTTGGAAGTGGATCAGAATACTCCAGGTCACATTGGCATGCAAAAATGACAGAAGAATTTTTTGATAAACATGTTCCTGAAGACCCTCATTCATATTCAAAGTATGTTATATCTAAATATATTGAAAGTGCTAAAGAGCTGAATGCATTAACTATAAGAATTTTCGGAATTTTTGGTAAATATGAGGATTACCGATATAAGTTTATATCTAATGCAATAGCAAAAAATATCTCTAATATTCCAATTACAATAAATCAAAATGTTTTATATGACTATATATATATTGATGATTTTTGTAGAATAATTGAAAGAATTATTCTTAAGGATAATAATTATAAGTCTTACAATATTACGCCTTACAAATCAAATGATCTTGTAGAAATTGCAAATTCAGTAAATAATTGCAGCATTAAAAAAAGTAATATTATTGTTTTAAATAGCGGTCTAGGAGTAACATATAGTGGTGATAATTCAAGATTGATTGATGATTTTGGAGTTTTTGATTTCACTTCTATTTCTGATGCAATATCGCAATTATATAAATATTACTTACTTCAAAGCGAAATTATTTCAAAAGAAGACTTAAAAAAGGATTTATATTTAGATTATGCTAAAAATCTTAAAAATAAATATTTTAATTAATAAAAATAAATAAATGATCAATAAAATAATCGAATCAGATCTCGAGTATATTGTTACAAGAAATTTACCTTGGAATAGGTTTAATAATAAAACTGTTTTGATTACAGGTGCTGCTGGATTTTTACCGGCATATATGGTGCATACTTTATTGTATTTAAGGAAAAAATTTGATATTAATCTTAAGGTTATTGGGTTGGTCAGAAATATGGAAAAGGCACTATCCAGATTTAACTATGCAGAAAATAATAATTCTTTGCAATTAATTGAACAAGATATTTGTAATCCAATAAATATACAAGAAAAAATTGATTTCATAATTCACGCAGCCAGTATGGCAACTCCTAAGGTGTTTAGAGAAGATCCACTTGGAACAATTCTTCCTAACATTTTAGGAACAAATAATTTATTGAAAATTGCCAAAGATCATCAGGTTGAAAATTTTTTATTTTTTAGTACCAGTGGGGTTTACGGTCATGTTGACGAGTCTAACTATCCAATTAGTGAAAATTGTTTCGGCGCCCTTGATTCGATGGATTTAGCTTCTTGCTATTTAGAGAGTAAAAGAATGGGTGAAAATTTATGTGTTTCATGGTCTCATCAACATGCGGTTCCGATCAATGTTGTTAGACCCGGTATAACTTATGGACCTGGTTTAGATTTAACAAGTGGGCGATCTTTTGAAGATTTCATTGCAGCTATTATAGATAGTAGGGATTTAGAATTATTTAGTGATGGCTTAGCCATAAGAAATTTTTGTTATATATCTGACGCTGTCTATGGATTTTTTTTGGTAATGCTAAAGGGTAAAGTTGGCGAGGCTTATAATGTTGCAACGGATGATGAAATAAGCATTAGAGACCTTGCAAACTTACTTGTAATGAATGTTTTTCCAGAAAAAAATTTAAAAGTAATAATGAAAAAAAATGATGCTAAGAATTATATGAGAATGAATTTTTCAAAAACTACAGTTGATATTAATAAAATTAAAGAATTGGGCTGGGAGATTCATACCGCAATTCCAGAAGGATTTAGGCGAGTTGTTGCAAGTATCGAAAGTTAGGCTAAAGTATACAAATTACAACCAGTTTTCTTTCGGGGTCATCATTTGTCGAATCCCATATAATTTTCAGTCACATCCCCTAAAAAGATTTTTAAGTCGAGCCTAATGCAGTTTTTTGAGAAACTAAATTAACTAGAAATTTGTTGATATTGGGTAATAAAGTCAACATGATTACTGCGGTGGAGGAAAAAGAAGTTTGTTTGTGTTGTGCGTTCATCCATTGTGTTAAAAGGTATAAGTTTCTTTTGGTTTAGTGTGTAGGCGTTGTAATCCAAATCACTTAACAACTGAAATATCGAATTTGGGTTGTAATCAAATTTCTCAGAGAATTTTCTAAGAATTTCTGCAAATATAATAGGCTTACAACTTTTAATTGTGTTAATACCTCCCTCTAACACAAGCAATTCTGCTCCTTCAACATCGATTTTAATAAAGCTAGGTTTGAAATCTATTTTGGATGAAAATTCATCCAAGGTTGTGAATTTGCAGCGAATTATTTCGACATCAGGGTCGCCAGTCAAATTTTTTAAGGAAGAATTACCGGTAACGGTTTTTTTAAAGTAAAAATCGTTGAATCCACTAGATTTTGATAGGCCTTCATTAAAGGTTAAAATATTAGTAATTGAGTTTAGTTGAATGTTTTCGATAAGAGAATTGTAAGTTGTTGGAACTGGTTCAAATGAAACAATATTTATTGTTCTATTCGATAATGCTAGGTTCATTGAGTGCCAACCAATATTAGCACCGACATCGAAACAAGTATCTCCATCCTTAAGTAAATTTTCCATCATTTGTAATTCTTCTTTTTCAACATCAAGAAAGTTAAGTATTTCAAGCGGATGATTTCTTAAATCATTCCTTAATACCTTAACCTTGATTCCTTTATTCCGAGAAGTCATCGTTACAGAGTTGTCTGAAATTTCAATGCTCTTGATATTAGTATGTTGTAGGTATTCACTGTAATCAAATAAGTGTGAATGCTTAAGTTTATACATTTCTTCAATGTATGTTTTTTTATCAATTGAATGCGTTAGAAAACGATTTCTAATATTTAGTAGATTCATATTTATCACAAACTTGGGTTTTGATTTTCTATAGAAATTAATGAAATTTATAAATGCGACATCATTTAATTTTATCTCTAATAATCTTTCTTAAATTATTAATTTTTATTCTCAATTTTAGTGTAGATTTGGTGGATAGAGGCCATATAAAAAACATTAATAATGCATGGGGAATATATCTTTTATTGTGTTTAATGGAAGTGATAAGGTACTTTGTACATAAGCTTGGACTAAGGTATCCAAGGGTAAGAATTGGAAACTGAACAATCCTAAAAAATTGTAAAAAATTCATTGTTTTGTGAAGTCTTAATACTGCGTAAGGCCCTCTTTTTTTTAGTCTTTTTCTTAAATCATTATCAAAAATTAGCAGTGCGGTAAAGTAGTTTAGCCAGTTTTCATTACTAAAAGATGAAGTTTGTTCTGGCCATACTCTTCTAAAGTAGCAAGTGCTTGAGCTTAAATATAAACCGGATTCCAAAGATGCAAGCGTAAAAAGAAGGGTGTCAAGAAGAAAACCTTTTGGGTACTCAATAATCGGAAAAAATGTATTTAGATAGAAATCTGACTTAAAAATAAAGCCAGAAACACCAGCAGGCCTAGCAGTTCCTTTAGAGATTTCTTTGTATGCTTCTACTGGAGTTAAAAAAATATTTGGGTTAACAACCTCATTTTTTAAAAATGAATAATCATCAATTTCAGCTGTGGAAAAAACTATACAAGACGCAGTTGGAGATTTCTTGATTGCAAAGTAAAACTCATCAACAAAATTATCGCCGAGAACATCATCATCACAAAGAATAGTTACCCAATTAGAGTGAATTAACTTATTCAAATTAATATAAATTGATTGACAGAGCTCCAAGTTCTGGGAATTTGTGAGGACCGTCAAATTAACTATAGGATTCTTTGAAAAAGAAGATAAATATTCGCTCGTAGCATCATTTGAGGCATTATCTATAATTACCAAATTAAAGTTTTTATTTTTTTGATTAACACATGAACAGATTGCCTCCTTAAGGTATTCAACTCTATTAAACGTATGTAATAGGATGGTTAATCTTTCATCGGAATTAGCGTTGTTCACGTTCATAAAATTTTCAGTTTTTCGTAAGATTTTAATTTTTAATATGAACAATAATCATTAAATTTTTAAAATAAAATAATTTGCATCAATCTTATTATCCATTAAAAAAATTTTAACAGTTAATTCATATAACATGCCATGGTAAAAAAATTCATAATTAGCTGCAGTGTAGAGATCAATGATTTAATGAGTGGTCGTTTATTTAACTTACAAGTCGCTTCAAAATATCCAGGGTCTCTATGGGCTTTGAGATTAAAAGAATTATGCTTGAACACATCTTATGATGTGCTTACATCTGATGTTGTCTTGCGCGATGTAAATTCTGGAAGAATTAGTATTAAAAATGTTCTAGTTTTGCAACATGGTCTAGATCTAATTAGTTCCAGGCTGGTTCAATTGGGCGCTACCCCATTCATGATTATGAATTTTGAATCACCTTTGTATTCAAGTAAATTCTATGATCTTTTGCCAATTATGGAAAAAAAATTCCATAATAGTCTTGTATTCTCTTCTTTGGAATTGGTGAGTGAGCGTAGATCTAATCTTCGATTTCCATCTTTTTCCATTTCTCAGATAGGTTCTAACTCCCCAAGTGATTGGAGTAGTAGAGAATTTGCTTCAATGGTTGTTGCTAATAAGTATGTGCCTCTTCAGCGCATCTCTGACCTAACTAGCTTAGAGGATTTTATCTGGCTTCTCTTAATGCGCGGAAGAAGATTTTTTAGAGGCCCTAATGGGAAAACATATAAAGATTTATATGAATTGCAATTGCAAGATAAGCGACTTGAAGTAATTAATTTTTTTTCTTCAAAAAAAGGTTTTGGCTTATATGGAGGAGGATGGAACTCCTTATGGAAACTTCCACCTAAATATCGCAAGGCATTGCGGGAAAATCTTAAAGGTAATGTTAATCGAGTGAAAGACAAAATTAAAACCCTGAGTAAATATAAATTTAATTTCTGTTTTGAGAATGTTCGATTTCCTGGATACGTAACAGAAAAAATATTTGATGCTTTGATAGCCGGTACAGTGCCAGTTTATTATGGCGCTCCAGATATTTGCAAATTTGTTCCTAAAGAATGCTTTATTGATGCTTCATCATTTGATTCGATTGAGGATCTCTACAATAACTTAAGTAACTTAACTCATTACGAAGCAAATAAAATAATCGAGAGTGGTTATTCATTCCTATCTTCAGTTGAAGGAAGAGAGTACAGTTATGAGGGGGTTGCGCAGGAAATTTTTAATAAAATAAAAAAATATGAAAAATGTAACATTGAAATGATATTGACAGAAGAGAGAGATGAACTTTGAGTGACAACCTAAGTTTTTTAATGAAGCAGCTATGGATGCATTTTTCAGCTAAGAGAAAAAAACAATTCGTTTCAATACTCTTTTTAATGGTTTTGTCTTCATTTGCAGAACTGTTAAGCCTGGGAGCAATTCTTCCATTTTTAAGTATCTTATCTGATCCATCTAGGTCAATAGATTTTTTTATAAATTTTCCTTTTGACATACATCGGTGGCTTAGTCAGCAGAGTAACAATTGGCTTCTAATATTTTTTACGGGAATATTTATTTTATGTACTCTGTTGTCTGCACTAATAAGGTTCTTATCGCAATATGCGCTAATTCGTTTTAGTCACTCAATTGGGGCGGATTTTAACGCTCATATTGTTCGATTAACCTTATATCAGCCTTATATTGTTCATTGCTCTAAAAATAGTAGTGAATTTCTAAATATGTTAACTCTTCGCGTAAACGAAACCGTCTATGCTTTTTTGGTTCCAATTTTAACCCTAGCTAGTTCTATTTTACTTGCGATCGCAATATTGGTTGGTTTGTTCGTTATCCAACCATTTGTTGCGCTTATTTCATTGCTTGGTTTTGGATCAATCTATGTATTAGTGTCAGTCTTAACTCAGAGGAAATTAGTTCGTCATGGAAAAATTATGCATGTTGAATCTACGAAGTTGTTAAAAATCCTCCAGGAATGTATTGGTGGAATTAAAGACATATTAATTAATGGTACGCAAAAAAACTTCCTGAATTTCTATCTCAAAGTAGATGGCCCGCTAAGGTACTCAAGAAGTAGTGTGCAAATCATTTCAACAACCCCTAAATATTTCATTGAGACTGTGGGAATGATAATTATGGCTCTGATTGCTTTGTATTTGACAAGTGGAAATCAAGGTTCCTTCAGTGCAATTCCTGTTATTGGTGCGATGGCACTGGGCGCTCAAAAATTATTGCCTATCATGCAGACCTGTTTTTTTTCTTGGTCTCAAATTCAGACTTTTAGAAATTCTTTACCTGATGTAATAAAAATGTTAGAGCAACCTGTAAATGATTCTTTCAATATTTCTTCTCAAAATGTGCTTTCATACAAAAAAGAAATATGTTTCGATAGCGTTTCATTCAGATATATAAGTATGCAACCTTATGTGCTTCAAAATTCTTCATTTTCAATTTCAAGGGGAGCTCGCGTAGGTATAGTGGGTAAAAGTGGTAGCGGAAAAAGTACTTTGGCTGATTTATTCATGGGGCTATTAACTCCTGATGAGGGAAAAATTTATGTTGATGATCAAGAATTGAGCAAACACAACTTAAGATCTTTTCAGAATTTGATAGCCCATGTGCCGCAAGATATTTTTTTGACCGATGCTAGTGTTGCAGAAAACATTGCCTTTGGTATTCCAGAAGATCAGATTAATTTTGAGCAGGTTCGTCAGGCTGCTATAGGTGCCCATTTGCTTGAGATTGAGCAGTGGCCAGATGGATTTAATACATCAGTTGGTGAGAGAGGTATATTGTTGTCAGGGGGGCAAAAGCAACGGATAGGTATTGCTAGAGCTCTATACAAAAAAGCAGAAATTATTATTTTTGATGAGGCGACAAGTGCTCTCGACAACGCTACAGAGGTAGTGGTCATTGAAGCAATTAATTCCTTACCTAAAAATATTACTTTGATTTTGATTGCTCATCGTCTGTCAACTTTAGAGAAGTGCTCAAAAATTTTAGAAGTTATTGATGGTCAAGTTGTTGAGTATGATGGATTTGATGAGTATATTTTTAATTCTAAAAATAAGTCTAAAGACTAATTTTCTCTTATTCGTTTTAGGTCGAAAACTTATGCATCTTAATTTTTTAAGTTATTTTTAATGAAAACCAAATTGGTTTGGGTTGGAGCTCATCCTGCTCACTATATGAGTGAGTTTCATGTGCGTCTTGAGGCTGAATTTGACGGCTTATATTTTTTATACAGGCATCAGTCGCAACGGGGGGTAGAGTTTTCTCACGAACATATTATCCTACCAAAGCGTTCAACAGTTTTGAGTTTGGAGCATGAGTATTTGAATGTTTGGAGAAAGTTAAATTTTTTAGATCCTCAGTCTATTCTCATTGCTGGAAATTATCCTCGCCTTAATTTAGTTGCTGCTTTGTGGGCTCATCAAAAAAAAAGAAGTCTTTATTATTTGAGTGATAGCAATGTTCTTGATTTAAAAAATATCAACCGAAGTTTTATCAATAAGGTAATTTTAAGAATCCTCTTTTCTTGGGTAACTAAATTTCTAGTTATCGGGAAGCGTAATCAAGATTTTTATATTGACATTTGTGGATTAAGCTCTATAGCTAATAGAGCTCATCATTTTCCTTTGCCTCATCTATCCTATGTTTTTGAAAGTGTACAACCAAAACATTTAAGCGAATGTTTTAGTTTTTTGGTTCTGGGACGCTTGGTAGAGCAAAAATCAGTAGATCATGCAATTCGCGCATTTTCTAAATTAGAGAAAAAAGATCAGTTGATATCAAAGTTAATTATTGCTGGAGATGGTCCATTGAAACCAACTTTGGAAAAGTTGGTTAAATCACTAGGGGTCGAAGAGCGAGTTGTATTTTTGGGAAGTGTTCCAAGTGGTAAAACTTCTGAAGTATATGAGAATGCTGATGCAGTGATTGTTCCATCTAGTCAAGAGCCTTGGGGATTGGTGGTAAATGAGGCCCTTTCTTCAGCAAGACCAGTAATAACTTCATCTCGAGTTGGCTCATGTCCTGATTTGGTACAAAATGGGATAACTGGCTTAGTGTTGGAGAATAATTCGCCAGAATCAATTAAAAATGCCATGAAATATTGTTTGGACCATCCTGATGAAATTAAGAAAATTGGCTTGGCTGGACGAAACATGATTCGTGATGGGGGTTGGCATATTGATCAATCGATAGAATCAATACGCAAATTATTGAAGTAATTACCTTTGCATGAGGTTTATATGAAAGTTTTGCATGTTATTCCTTATGTTCACCCTTCTTTTGGAGGCCCGGTAACTGCATTAAATACGATTATTGAGGCGTGTAATGGAAATGGTATTGCCTCTGATATTTTGAGCACTACAGTTGGGTTTTCTGGGGGGCAAATTGAAAGAAATCGTAATGATTTCATTCAAGCAAATAATCGATATATTTTTAACTTAGATTTTCCAAAATTTTGGTTCTATTCATCATTGATGAATGAATGGATTGAGAAAAATATCGTTAGATATGATGTGGTTCATTTGCATGTACCATTTACAGCACCATTCTACATGGCATCAAAAGCTGCACTAAGACATGGTATTCCAAGCATTGTTACTCCGCATGGTTTATTAGATCCTTGGAGTATGGCGCATAAAAAAATAAAAAAAATACCTTACTACTATTTTATTGAAAGAAGAAATTTACGTTCGGCTAAAATTATTCACGCTACTTCAAAATTTGAAGCTCATGAAATTGAGAATCTTGGATTGGGGGTTCATGTCGCGACTATTCCTCTATCTGTACCAAGCTTAAATGTTCACAAAAAAAATACCATTATTAATAACGGTATTAATTTATTATTCATTGGAAGAATTCACCCTGTGAAATCAATTCCTACGATTCTTGATGCATTAGTCTTAATCAAAAAATACGGAATTAATTCAAAGCTTAATTTGGCTGGCTCAGGAGATGAATCTTATATTCAACATTTGAAAAAGATAATTCGGGATAATAATCTTGAGGGAGATGTAATCTGGCATGGGCATGTAAATGCTATGGACAAATTAAGTCTATATGAAATGGCTGATGTTTTTATAATGCCATCTCACCATGAAAACTTTGGTCTAGCCGCTGCTGAAGCTATGAGCGCTGGCATACCTGTTATTGTTTCGGATCAAGTTGGTTTGGCTGATGATATTGCTGAACATGGTGGGGGATTGATAGTTACCGTTAATAGCGCCTCTGAGGTTGCTGGGGCCGTTAAATCAATTTACGAAGAGCGGTCAGCATTAAAAATGGGAGCTGTTGCTAAAGAGGTCGCGCAAACACACTTTTCTTTTAACAGCTTTTCCAAAGGCTTGATGAGTATGTATAACAATGTTTTAGTAATTGAAAAAAATAAATCATAAATCTTTACATCGTTATACTAATGTTTTAGTCCATTTAAGGTAATTCAAGTGAGTCTTTATATACTAGGTATTAATGCATTTCATGGTGATGCCTCTGCTTGTTTACTTAAAGATGGTCAATTAATTGCAGCTGCTGAGGAAGAACGATTCTGCCGTATTAAACATTGGGCTGGATTTCCTTCAAAAGCAATTCAATTTTGTTTGTCTGAGGCTGGAATTACTATTTCAGACATAGGCCATATTTCACTTAATCGTAACCCCAGTACTAATTTGGTAAGAAAGGCTCTATTTGCTTTCTTGAAAAATCCAAGTTTTTCTGCAATTGCTGATAGATTAAAAAATGCCCGAAAGTTTAAAGATATTCCTGAATTGATCAGTGAAGGCTTGGGTGTACAAAAATCGGAGGTGCGAGCCCAAATTCACCATATTGAACATCATTTAGCTCATCTTGGGAGTAGTTTTTTTGTGTCCTCATTTAAGAGTGCAGCAGTAGTTTCTGTTGATGGGTTTGGTGATTTTGTAAGCACAATGTGGGGTGTTGGTGAGGACAAAAAAATTATCACTAAAGATAAAGTTTACTTCCCTCATTCTTTAGGACTTTTTTATTTGGCAATTACTCAGTATTTAGGTTTTCCAAATTATGGAGATGAGTACAAGGTTATGGGCCTAGCTCCTTATGGTAAACCTTTGTATTTAAATAAGATGAAAAAGTTGGTCACTTTATTGCCTAATGGTTTATTTGAATTAAATTTAGATTATTTTTCGCATCATTCTGAAGGTGTTTCTATGGTTTGGGATGATGGAGAACCAAAAATTGGTAAGGTTTTTACATCTAAGCTTGTTGAATTATTGGGGCCAGCTCGCTGTACAAATGAAAATCTAAATCAATTCCACAAAGATATTGCTGCTTCTGCTCAGGCTATGTATGAAGAAGCTTTTTTCCACTTGTTAAATCATGTTGCCTACGTGACAAAAAAAACAAACCTTGCTTTGGCTGGTGGTTGCGCAATGAATTCTGTTGCAAACGGCAAAATTTTTGATCGAACTCCATTTAAAGATGTTTATATTCAGTCTGCTGCTGGGGATGCAGGAGGCTGTATAGGGGCTGCTTACGCAGTTTGGCACCATGAATTAGATAATTCCAGATCTTTTGAAATGCTTCATTCTTATTGGGGGCCGTCCTTTTCATCAGATGCGATTCAGTCATTACTTGATGGTAAATCTTCAGAAATAGATTTGGCTGGTTGTGAAATTGGCTTCTATCAAGACGATAGCGTACTGTGCCAAAAAACAGCTACAGCAATTAGCCAGGGCAAAGTAATTGGTTGGTTTCAAGGGAGAATGGAGTGGGGTCCAAGAGCTTTGGGAAATAGAAGTATTTTGGGGGACCCTAGGCGATCTGATATGAAAGATATTCTTAATTTAAAAATTAAGAGAAGGGAATCATTCCGTCCTTTTGCGCCTTCGATATTGCGAGAGGCTACTCAAGATTGGTTTGAAATTAACTATGATGTCCCCTTCATGTTGCAAGTTTTCCAAATCAAAGAAGAAAAACGTCAACATATTCCTGCCGTTACTCACGTGAATGGGTCTGGACGCTTGCAAACAGTAACTGAATTACAGAATCCTAGATACCATAAGTTGATTAAAGCATTCGAATCAATTACTGGAGTGCCAATCTTGTTAAATACCTCATTTAATGAGAATGAACCAGTTGTTTGTAACCCTGAGGAGGCTCTTAATTGTTTTTTGAGAACAAAAATGGATGTTTTGGTTTTGGGTGATTTCTTTATTGAGCGTAAGAATTAAGCTCAAATGAAGGTATCAATCATTACTGTTTGTTACAACAGTGAAAAGACAATAGCTTCTTGTATTGAATCAGTTGCTAATCAAGACTATTCTGAGATTGAACATATTATTATTGATGGAGCATCTACTGATAAAACCATAGAGGTTGTAAAAGCAGTATCAATTCCTGATAAATTAATAAGCGAGCCGGATCATGGAATTTATGATGCAATGAATAAGGGCTTGACTCTATCAACTGGGGATGTTGTTTGTTTCTTAAACTCCGATGATCAATATGCCCACAATAAAGTTATTTCAACGGTAGTGAGTGAGATGATTAATGATCATCTAGATGCGTTGGTAACAGATGTTGTTTTTTTTAATTCAAAATCCCCAGGTAAAGTTGTACGTAGATTTATATCTCGTAGATTCTCCCCAAATGGATTCTCATGGGGTTGGATGCCTGCCCATCCAGGATTATTTTTGTCTAAGAAAGTTATTTCAGAAACAGGTTTATTTAAGCCTGAATACAAAATTGCAGGCGATTTTGATTATGTTATCAGAGCATTTCATCAAAAGAAATGGAGATATAAATATCTTCCTGAGGTCACTGTAAGAATGCTAACTGGGGGAGTTAGCACAAAAGGGTTGCGCTCAAAAATTATTCTAAACTCGGAAATGTTAAAAGCATGCCGAGAAAACGGCATTAAGACAAATTGGATAAAGATTCTGTTGAGGTATCCACTAAAGCTCTTGGAGCTATTGAACACAAAATAAATATTTGGTTACCATTATTTATTTGCCGCCCGGGTTGGAAATCGTCTGGCAGCAAAGGCCAAAGACAGTTGAAGAGGTCATATTAGAATATGCTGCCAGCCTTTGGTGCATGATCAAGTTTGATGAGTTACGGATTCACATACGTCATTGGATGGCGAATTGGTTCTTCCTAGACAGAATGGGTAAGAAAGATAGTGACTACCAAGATGACATGGTGGT
>JACCDN010716274.1_pt1 | contig 14092 bp, 13 predicted proteins | sample 7441691 | NCBI WGS metagenome assembly JACCDN01 (sample SAMN15323439, study PRJNA562643) | freshwater metagenome | isolation source: river surface water | place: USA:Blue River Watershed | collected 2017-08-16
AAATTAGTAACAATAAAAGAGACTGGTAATTGTCGTGTGCCGTCACTGCGGAGCATGCGTGACGTATAGTCACTCATCCATGCGCCGCTACGTTTCATCTCTCTGGCATATAAATCGGTATAAAAATAGCCACGAATTAAGCCATTACGATCTTTAATCATAAATAATTTTACTGTACTATCCCACACGCTAGCTTGTTTAACTTCTTGGATATTAAGCCCATACAATAAGCTGACTATGTTAAATAAACCCTGGAATACTTGTTCTTCGGGAAAATACTTGCGGATCTCTTCTTGTGAGACGCCATAAGATTCTTGTTTATAGGCCTCTGCATAATAAGCTAAATCCCAAGCTTGTATTTTATCAATTTTATCATGACCTTGCGCGTAATTTTGTAGCTTATTAAATTCTTTAGTAGCAGGGGCCTTAGCTTTGGTTGCTAGATCATTTAAAAAAGTCATAACGATATTGGTACTAGGAGCCTCTTTGTCGGCTAGGGAAAATTCCGCAAAGTTATTAAAGCCTAATAATTTTGCAAGTTCTTGTCTTAATTTGAGTATCTCGATAATTATTGGGCCGTTATCCCATTTCTTACGCGCTGGATCTGGATCTTGATCTGATGCTATGGTGCTAAACGCCGTGTACATAGTTTTGCGTAATTCGCGATTTTTAGCATATGAGGTAACCGCTGTGAGGCATGGGGTATCCAAGGTTAAGATCCAACCACTTTTACCAGCAGCTCTAGCTTTATCCGCGGCGATATTTTTAGTTGCCTCTGGGAGACCATTGAGCTGAATCGCATCATTTGCGGCCACCACATGTTGCCAATTTTGCGTAGCATCAAGTACGTTATTAGAAAATTTATTGCGTAAATCATCTAGGCGAATTGATATTTGTTTAAAGCGTTCCTTGCCGTCCGCCGTTAGTTCCGCGCCAGATAATCTAAATTCTAACAGCATTTGATTAATGACCGCTTGTTGAGCTTTATTGAGCGTAGCATATTCAGGGCCAGCTTTAATCGAAGCAAATGCATTATATAGACCTGGATGATGCATAACATTTGAATAAAAACTAGTAACTTTAGGCAATAACTTGCTATATGCATTTCTAATCTCGGCGGTATTTTGTACTGCATTTAAATGGCTTATGATGTTCCAGACCTGGGTTACATTGCTGGTTGCCTCTTCCAATGGTTGTATGGTGTTGGCCCAGGATGGATTAGCTTTGAGAATGGTATCGATATTAGTATTGAATTGCTCGAGTACCGCATCCATCGCTGGTTCAAAATCAGCCGCCATTATAACCTGGAAATTTGGGAATAAGGTTTTTTCGAGTAATGGATTTGCGTTGCTCACGACCGGAATGGCTATGAGCAAATATAATAAACTTGCTATCCATGCATTGTTTAGTTTACGCATTATTGGGCCACTATACTCCTAGCTTTGGCGTTGCCATAAAAGAATCCGCATGCTCATTAGCTTCTTTATCCGCTATTCTTTGCTCAAGCTTAGTTCTCGCAGCAACACTTTCGCTAAGTAACTGATCAACAGCTTTAAACTTAGGATCGAATTCCGTGGCTTTAATAATTTTTTGCTGTGCTGCAAATTCTTCACATACAGTCTTCACGTCATATAAATTCATATTGGGATATGCTGAGATATTTCCGTAGCAAGTGTCAATTATTTTTGCAATTTCGCTTAATTCCGGAAGCATTATTTCTATGTTCTCCAAATTGGAGTTTACTGCTGCAGCATCAAGCGCTAATTTGCCACTAGCTAGTAACGCAATCCATTTTGCTTTAGATTCGCTAATTCTAGCTTTTAAGTCTTCCAAATCACGATATACCGCTTCTTTGAATTCTTTACTGCTCTTGCGTATATCCCTAGTTTCTAATTTATCCCCTGCAATTACGATTTTTTCTAAGCCCTTTTCTAAACCCTTTTTAGTTTCTCTAAGCACCTTTTTCATTTCTGCCATCCCTACTTCACGCTTTAATGCAATATTTTATTCTTCTCAAAGTATACAGTCAATGTTACAATCATTATAGGTCCACTATCAGATTTATGCATGGCGACGCAAGAATTTAGCTGCTTAATTATATCCCCAGGCGGCAGACTAGTTGCTGAATTGTCCCTGCCGGGGGATAAATCGATTACTCATCGCGCGCTGATTTTAAGTGCTATACATGACCAAGCAGTAATCATTAATGGTTGGTTAAAATCGTTAGATTGCCAAGCGACTTTAAGGGCGCTTGAGATTTTAGGCGTGAAGTTTAAGTCTCTTGCCGCAGACGCATTATTAGTTCAAGGTGTCGGTTTATATGGTCTGCAAGCTCCAAACAAAGTTATTGATGCTGGTAATTCCGGCACGACGATGCGCCTCTTATCTGGTATACTAGCGGCGCAAGCATTTGATTCAGTTATTGTTGGTGATGCATCTTTATCTAAGCGGCCCATGCAGCGAGTTATAGAGCCGTTGCAATTAATGGGTGCTAAAATTAACGCGGTAAATGATAATTATGCGCCATTAAATATTATTGGTAAGCAAAAATTAAAATCTATTGATTATACGTTGCCGGTAGCTAGTGCTCAAGTTAAATCCGCGCTATTATTAGCAGATTTATATGCGCAGAAAACTACAAAAATAACAGAGCCACAACCGACGCGTAATCATACAGAATTAATGCTAGTTTATTTTGAAGCTAATAAACATAAACCATTAACTTTGCAAATTCCAGGTGATATCTCATCGGCAGCATTTTTTATAGTTGCAGCTAGCATTGCGCCTACTTCTGATTTATTAATCAAAAATATTGGCATTAATCCAACTCGTACAGGTTTTATCGAGATCATGCGTCGTATGGGCGCAAATATAAAAATTGATAACATCAAAATACAAAATAACGAACTAAGCGCTGATATTCGTGTTAAAGCCAGTAAATTGCGAGCCATAAATATACCAGAAGAATTAGTACCGAATGCGATTGACGAATTTCCGGCGTTAGCAATTGCCGCGGCATGTGCTAGTGGCACCACAGTTATTCGTGGTGCACGAGAATTGCGTTATAAAGAAAGTGATCGTATTCAAGCGTTAGCTGCTGGCTTAAATAATTTGGATATAATAACCGAGACTTTTGCTGATGGCTTGGCTATTACTGGCGGAAAAATTTTAGGCGGAGTGGTAGATTCATTTGGTGATCATCGCATTGCTATGGCGTTTGCAATGGCGGGCTTAGTTGCGCAAGATCAGATAGTCGTGCAAAATACTTGCAACATTGCCACTTCTTTTCCCGACTTCGTGTCTATAGCGCGTCAAGCGGGTTTACAGATTGTCAGCGAGGAGAGTTGTTATGTCTAAAATTATACCGGTTTTGACTATTGACGGGCCAAGCGGTTCCGGTAAAGGCACGATTGCGAGACTGCTGGCGCAACATTTTGGCTGGCATTTACTCGACAGCGGGGCAATTTATCGGGTATTAGCTTTGCACGTATTACAAAATAATTATGCTTTGGATGATGTGGCCAATATTGAACGTCTAGCCCAGCAATTGCCAGTAGAATTCAAGGCTGAAGCAGTGTACTTAACTGCCAAAGATGTTACACATGAAATTCGTACTGAGATATGTAGCGCCACAGCGTCTAAAATTGCGGCCTTAGAGCCCGTCAGAGCAGCACTATTAGCTCGGCAGCGTGGGTTTTCTAAGTTACCTGGCTTGGTGGCGGATGGGCGAGATATGGGTACGGTTGTCTTTCCCCAAGCTTTTTTTAAGGTTTATCTCGATGCTAGTGCCGAAGAAAGGGCTCAACGCCGTTATTTGCAGTTGAAGGATGGCGGCTATAATGTTAACCTAGCGGACCTGGTTGTTGAGATTCAACAGCGGGATGAAAGGGATAAGACGCGTGCGGTAGCACCGCTTAGGCCAGCAGACGATGCCTTAATAATTGATAATTCGGCGCTGAGTATTACCGAGGTTTTTCAATTAGTGGTGACCGAAGCTGAGCAGCGTTTATCTAAAATTTAATTTTGGCCTGTCTTAATCTAAATAAAGACAGAGATCTGGAGAGGTAGTATGAGCGAAACTTTTGCACAGCTATTTGAAAATAGCTTATCTAAATCAAAAATGTACCCAGGCGCGATAGTTACTGGGACTGTCATTGGCATCGAAAAAGATTTTGTTACAATAAACGTAGGGCTAAAATCCGAAGGTAAGGTTCCTTTGGAACAATTTCGTGATCTTAACGGCGACGTAGAAGTAAGCGTTGGCGACGAAGTAGAAGTAGCTCTAGATGCAGTCGAAAATGGCTGGGGTGAAACCCGTTTATCCCGTGAAAAAGCCAAACGTGCGAAAGCTTGGATTAGTTTAAGCAACGCGTTTGAAAATAGCTTACCAGTTATGGGTATTATCAGTGGTAAAGTTAAAGGTGGCTTCACTGTCGAATTAGATACTATTCGTGCCTTCTTACCAGGCTCGTTAGTTGACGTGCGACCAGTGCGTGATTCTTCCGGCTTAGAAGGACGTGAATTAGAGTTCAAGGTTATTAAGCTTGATCAAAAACGTAACAACGTAGTGGTATCACGCCGTTCAGTAGTTGAATCAGAAAGTAGTGCCGAACGTGAAGCGTTATTAGGCAACCTACAAGAAGGTCAAGAAGTAAAAGGCGTGGTGAAGAACCTAACTGATTACGGCGCGTTCGTAGATCTAGGCGGTATCGATGGTTTGCTACACATTACCGATATGGCATGGCGTCGTGTTAAACATCCAAGTGAAATTGTAACTGTTGGTCAAGAACTAAAAGTTAAAGTTTTGAAATTTGATCGTGATAAAACTCGCGTTTCATTAGGCTTAAAACAATTGGGTTCAGATCCATGGGTCGATATTACTGGTCGTTATGCTGAAGGCACTAAATTAACCGGTAAAGTTACTAATATTACCGATTATGGTTGCTTTGTAGAAATCGAAGAAGGTGTAGAAGGTTTAGTCCACGTTTCAGAAATGGATTGGACTAACAAAAATATACACCCAACCAAAGTCGTACAATTAGGCCTAGAAGTAGAAGTTATGGTGTTAGACATAGACGAAGAACGTCGTCGTATTTCACTAGGTTTGAAACAATGCCAAGACAATCCATGGGATGCATTTGCATCTAAATTCAATAAAGGCGACAAAGTTGCTGGTAAGATCAAATCTATCACTGACTTTGGAATCTTCATTGGCTTGGATGGCGGGATAGACGGGTTGATTCATTTATCTGATCTATCTTGGAACGATACTGGCGAGTCAGTAGTGCGTCAATACAAGAAAGGCCAAGAGTTAGAAGCTATGGTATTAGCGATTGATGCTGAGCGTGAGCGTATTTCTCTAGGTGTTAAGCAATTAATGCAAGATCCGTTCTCAATGTATGTTACTGATAATGCTAAAGGCGCATTGGTAACTGGCGTGGTAACTGCAGTTGATGCTAAAGGCGCAGTAATAACCTTAGCTGGCGGCGTTGATGGCGTATTAAAATCTACTGAGTTAGGACGTGATCGTGTCGAGGATGCGCGCACTGTGCTGAATCTAAACGATACTGTTGAATCTAAGATCATCAATATCGATCGTAAAAACCGCGTGATAACTCTTTCTATCAAGGCTAAAGACGTTGAAGAAGAGCAAGAAACTTTACGTGAGTTTAATCGTAGTGGTGAAGACTCAACTGGTACTACTTTAGGCGATATTTTCAAAGAAAAAATGGAAAATCGCGATCAATAGTACATGCGTGTTCTTAAAGACGGCGGGTTATCCCGCCGTTTTTTTTGACTATTATTTTAGTGTCGAGTTAACTCGACAATATAAAAATTGTCGACTATACCCGACATTAGTTCCAGATAAGACTATATTATGGAGATGAATATGGAGCATAGACACTGAGGGATCCTCATGAAATTTCGTCAATACATTGATTTTATAAACATGGTTTAATTTATTTAAAAAAGGGCCGGCACAGAGACTTCTAGGATTGATTGCACCCAGTCACGCACCGCTAATAACTTATCTAAATCTATCCCAGTACTAATTCCCATATCGTGTAGCATATAAACTAAATTCTCCGTTGCTACATTACCAACGGCGTTCTTTGCATACGGACAGCCGCCAAGCCCAGCGATAGAACTATCAAATGCAGTAATCCCCTGTTCTAATACTGCGTATATATTAGCCAATGCCTGGCCATAAGCATCATGAAAATGCATAGCGATTTTGTTGATTGGTATTTGTGCAGCAACGGTAGCGACTAATTTTTTTGCTTTTAGTGGGGTGCCGATGCCGATGGTGTCGCCTAAAGATATTTGATAGCAGCCTAGATCAACTAATTTCGCAGCCAGTATGGCGGTTTGGTTATAACTAATTTCTCCTTCATACGGACAACCTAAAGTGCAAGAAATGTAGCCGCGCACAGGGATTTTATGTTCGTGTGCGAGCTGCATGACGGCAGTTATATTGTGCATGCTGTCTGTTACCGAACAATTAGTATTTTGCTGACAAAAAGTTTCTGAAGCGCTAGTGAACACCGCAATACTTTTGGCACCGGCTTTTAGTGCGCGCTGCATGCCGTTCAGATTTGCGACTAATACTGGATAGTTAATGCCAGAATTAAGTTCTAGGCCATCTATAACTTCGCTCGCATCGGCTAATTGTGGAATTTTGTCGGTAGAAACAAAGCTGGTGGCTTCTATGGTTTTTAAACCAGTGCTGGCTAATCGCTTAATAAATTCTATTTTTTGCGCGGTAGGTAAAATCTGCGGCTCATTTTGCAAACCATCACGTGGCCCGACTTCTATTATGTTTACCGTATTTGGAAGAGTCATTTATATTAAGCCTTGCCTACTTGTGATCTTTAGTAAAACATAGCACCATATTAGCAACTTGCCTAGCGATTAGTTTGAGAGAGTACATAATGTTTAGAAAATTAGCTGGAGTGCTTGGTATGCTGGTTACAAGTTTGGCTGTAAATGCGCAACAAAATATCTTGATTTATTCTGGTCCAGGGGCTGGGGAGCTATCAGTAGCAAATACGCTTACAACTATAAAACAGCTAGTAGGCGACAAATATAATGTTATTACTGTTGGCCCCAAAGTGCTCATCGATGATGCCTGGTTAGAAAATACGGCGTTGTTAATTATGCCAGGCGGAGCCGATCGACCATATTTAACCAAACTCAAAGGCATTGGTAATGCTAATATTAGACGCTTTGTAGAAAATGGTGGTAAATATATTGGTATCTGTGCGGGAGCATATTACTCGGCAGATCGTATAGAATTTGTTACTGATTATGGCTTAGAGGTAGTAGCTGAACGCGAATTAAAATTTTATCCCGGTTTAATCAAAGGGCCGACATATGCAGGCTATGATCATAGAAACGTTGCTGGATATGCTGGTGCGCGCGCCGAGACCATAAGCTGGCAAGCAACGGATCAATTGGCATTAGGCGAAAATTTTACCGTCTTTTACTATGGCGGTGGTAGTTTTATAGCTGCTGAGAATTATCCCAGTGTAACTATCTTAGCCAAATACCAGCGAAATGGGCCAGTGGCGATAGTTGAGTGTTTAGTGGGCAAGGGTAAAGCGATCTTAAGCAGCCCACATTTTGAATGGGATCCAGAGACTTTAGAGCAAAATTCGCCACAAATATGTGATATAACGCCCAAGTTACGAGCTGGTAATAAAAAGCGTTTGTTGCTAGCCAAGCATTTAATACAACGCTTAGGGCTATGAAACAACTGTATATAAACCCCTGTAATTGTCACTGTATTAAATAAATATTAACTAATGCAACCTATCTCTGTAACTCTTTGCTGCTATGTCTTGTCTAAGTAATTGGTTTAGACGGGGATGGTTATGCATAAAATTACAGATGCGCAATTTTTAGCTTTATCACAGCAAATTACTACAACCAAAAATATAAAGGAATTAGCAGACTTAGTGCATAATATGCCACTAATGGGAGCTATGAGCGAACAACAATATAAAAGTATTTCAACGTTGCGTGATGCGCGTTTAGATTTTTTTAAAGAGCAGCGACGCGTGGCTAATATGCACATTAAACAACGCCAAGAATTTATAAATTATGTTGGCAAAGATCCTGCAAAAACTGAAATTTATAAGTTTGCTGATGAATTTCAATTTCAAGTGCTGCTGCATTTGCGGTATCCAAAGCAAGATTTGAACATATTAGATCTTAAATTATTATCTTTAACAGTATCTAGCAAAATATATAAATACGTATATGAATTCAATATTGAATATGGTGTTAATACTGAATTAAATTATTGGTTACATGATAAAATTGTACAGTATGAATATGCTGAAGTAGCTGAATTAGTAAAAGCCAAAGATTATTATAAATTACTTGATAAAATTGCTTGTTTAAAGCATGAGGTAGATGAGGCGTGTATTGCAGTGGGGGTATCTTGTGAGCATGCCAGCACTATGCAGCTTTGTTATGATCATACAAAATATGTCTTGCAAGAATTATTGCGAATAGAACGTGCATCATTGCCAAGAATACTTAGCCTATATAAACATTCAGCTAAAACGAAACATTATTCAAATTTTCTTTCGAAACCAGATCTTGTGCCGGATTTTTCTTATGGTTACGAGTTTTAAATATTTGCATGAAAAAATTTAAGCGTTTAATTGGCTTTGGCGATTCTTTTGCCAATAGTTTTGCCGCTAATTCAGCTTGCAGTTTATGACTAATAGCCTGTATTTTTTGCTCGGTTAAGGATATTAATTTTTGCTCTGACTTTAATGCCTTGCCGAGAATTATTATTTCATCACGCGTGTGTTGTAGACGCTCCCTGGTTATTTTATGTTCCACATGCTCTTTTTGGTATAATTTTTCTGCTGCATGTAACTGCTCAATAGTTTGGACTAATTGGTCTGCTAATTGTTGATTGCTTGCTTCTAACTTTTGCGTTTCTTGTTTGTAGCAGGCTAAAATTGCTTCAATGTCTTGTTTTTGTTCAGCTCGAATTGCAGCCAAACGCGATTTATAGCTTTGTTCTAGAGCATCGACGCTACTCATGATACTCTTAATCGGCGTGGTAACGCCAAATTTCTTTATCCAGCTAGGTTTTGGTTCCGTATGGTGCATAATATTTCACGCAGTTGTCTTGCTTACTAAGATGATAGATCTGGATTGAGAATTATTCCAGTCAGATTATTTATGATTAGCTTGTGGTCATGGCATATAAAATATAATATCAGACAAACACTGAGGGCGTGATCTTGAACCTATTGAAAATATGTGAAAAACTTTATAACTCGACTCAATGGTCGATTGCTGGTCTGATTTATGCTTACAAGAATGAGCTAGCTATTAAATTAGAACTGCTAATGGTCATTATTTTGACACCCTTGGCGTTTTATCTAGCGTTAGATATAAATCAATTATTGTGGTTATTAACTTCAGTTATATTAGTCTTACTAGTAGAAATTATTAATAGTGCAATTGAAGCAACTATAGACAGGATCGGGCTTGAGCAGCATGAATTATCTAGACATGCAAAAGATCTAGGATCAGCGGCAGTATTTATAGCTTTGTTGTTGATGTGCCTGGTCTGGGGGCTGATTATTCGTGCAAACTATATTATTCATTAAATTATTTATTAATTAGCGTTAATTCTGAATGGTTATTCCAAGCGTATATATTAAAGTTAGCGTCGCTAATATCGCCATTGGTATCCCACGATTTTTTGCCTAAGACGGTTTCGATTTCGTTATGATGTAAGTAATTAGCTAGTATTTTACCGTCAGTGCTATTAGTTTCTTCTATAGTTTTAGATATAACCTGTACGGCGGCGTAAGCATACAAAGCGTAGCCATTGGTTTCTAGATGTTTTTGTTGCATAGCATGTATAACTTTTTTACTAGATACCAACGTATGTGGATCAACGCCAAAGGTAAATAGCGTCGCGCTGGCAACTTTATGACCATTAGTAGCAGTCACGTATTGTTTTAAGGCAATACTATCACTAGAAATCAATGGCACTTGTAACTGTAAAACATCTAAAGCTGTAGCCAAGGCGCTTACCTCAGGATACAAACCAGCAAAATATACACCATCGGCGTTTAGTTTTTTTAATTTTTTTACAATTGATGTGAAATTGCGTGCTCCTCTGGGGATGGCTTGATAAAGAATAGGGCTAGTGTTGAGCTGTAATAAATGTTCACTGACCAGATCAGCTAGCTCATGGCTGTATAGTTCATTATCATGCAATACGGCTACACGCTTAAGATGTAACTTGTGCACTATAAAATTGGTCGCAACCTGGCTTTGTTGTTTATCGGTACCAATCATGCGAAACAAAGTCGTAATGCCACGTTGTGTAATTTGTGGGTTAGTCGAAGAGGGGGTGATTACTAACATATTAGCTTTAGCATATAAATTTATGGTGGCTAAAGTGGCAGCAGAACAAACATGGCCAATTACGGCATGGAAATTTTTATCTGCAATAATTTTTTCTGCTTGGGTAATAGCTACACTAGGATCACATTGATCGTCAACAGGTATAACCTCTAGTTTGGTATTTTTAATACCGCCGTTTAAATTCAAAGCATTTATAGCTTCAGAAGCTCCTGAAAGTAGCTGGGTACCATAAGCAGCATAAACACCAGTAAATGGTCCAACTAATGCTATACGAATCGGGGGTGTGGTTTCAGCTAGCACACGGCTAACGGCAAATAGCCAAAAAAGCATTATATATATAAAGTTGCGCAAAATATTATGTCGTTTCCTTGCTGTATATAATATGTGATAATTGTATCATAGCTTGTTACACAAACTTTACTTGGGATTAGATATGCATGCATTAATGATCAAAAATTTACGTAAGACCTATCCTAATGGAGTAACAGCCGTAAAAGGCGTGGATTTAGTTGTGCAACAGGGCGACTTCTTCGCGCTATTAGGCCCAAATGGTGCGGGTAAGTCGACAATTATCGGTATACTTAGTTCTTTAGTTAACAAATCTAGTGGGCAAGTACAAATTTTTGGTTATGATCTGGAAACGGATTTAATAGCAGCCAAAACCTGCATGGGTTTAGTGCCGCAAGAAATTAATTTTAATCAATTTGAAAAAGTAATGGATATCGTTGTAAACCAAGCCGGCTTTTATGGTATACCGCGCAAATTAGCTGGCGAACGAGCAGAAAAATATTTACGCCAATTGGGGTTATGGGAAAAAAGACAGGCAATATCCAGAACCTTATCTGGTGGCATGAAACGACGTTTAATGATCGCGCGTGCTTTGGTGCATGAACCAAAAATGTTAATTCTTGATGAACCGACTGCCGGGGTAGATATTGAGCTGCGCCGTTCAACTTGGGATTTTTTACAGCAAATTAATCGTCAGGGGACTACGATAATTTTAACTACGCACTATTTGGAAGAAGCAGAATATCTGTGTAATGGCGTAGCTATTATTGATCGGGGTATAATTCTTGAGCAGGCGCTAATGAAGAATTTATTAGCTAAATTAATAACCGAAACCATAGTCTTAGATCTTAATCAGCCTGTAGACGCACAAAAATTGCCTAAAATTCAAGATGTAAAATTAGTATTGCTAGATAATAATACTCTCGAAGTAAGTTTTTCTAAAAACAACTCACTAAATAATATTTTTGCAGATTTATCTAGACAGGATATTCAAGTCGTAAGCATGCGTAATAAAACTAATCGACTGGAAGAGTTATTTTTAAAATTAATCCAACAAAATAACGTAACTGCAGAGGGAGCCGTACATGCAAGTTAAAAAAAATTGGATTGGTTTTTACACTCTATTTTATCGAGAAGTATATAGAATCTTGCGCATTTGGCCGCAGACTTTATTGCCGCCGGTTATGACGATGGCATTATATTTTATAATTTTTGGTGACTTAATTGGCCCACGTATTGGCGAAATGCAAGGTGTGGCGTATATACAATATATCGTCCCGGGTTTAGTTATGATGTCAATAATTAATAACTCCTACATGAATGTCTCGTCTTCGTTTTTTGGTAATAAATTTCAGCGCAACATAGAAGAGTTGTTAGTCGCGCCGATGCCAAATTATATAATTTTAGGCGGCTATGTTGGTGGTGGCATAGTGCGTGGTTTACTAGTTGGAATTTTAGTAATATTTGTCTCGCTGTTTTTTACCAAGCTTAAAATGTTTGCTTGGGGTGCAACGATTTTAATCGCAGTATTAACGGCGGTATTATTTTCTCTGGCTGGGTTTATTAATGGCATCTTTGCGAAAAAATTCGATGACGTAGCAATCGTGCCGATGTTTATTTTAACGCCGCTTACTTATCTGGGAGGGGTGTTTTATTCAATAGACTTGTTACCACAATTTTGGCAAGCAGTTACGCATGCTAATCCGATATTTTATATGGTAAATGGCTTTAGATATGGCATGTTAGGTGTGGCCGATGTAACTATACATTATGCTCTGATCATGTTATTTATTATGGCCTTAATATTGTATGGTTTTAGTCTGTGGCTATTAAAGCGCGGCATTGGAATAAAAAGTTAATTAATTTTTAACTTTGTTGCTTGTTGCATAACCATAGTTGGTGTTATGGTGCTGCCAAATAGCCTTGCGTACCATGGTAAAATCAACTTTTTAATATCATCGCCTAAACAATCTTTACAGCTATGCCACAATAGCTCAGTAATAGTGTGTGCGCAATTAGTACTAAATACATTATAAGGGTATTTGAACGGGTTATCAGCAATATGTTTTATTTTTTGTAGCAATGGCTCTAATTCTAAGCCTGCGCTGTCATTTCCATGCGATAACGGCAAGCTAATAGAATCGCGTTCAGTATTGCCGAAAGTTACGAACGGTTCTAATTTGTGCATAAAATATTGATGGCTTAACTTCTCTCCTGGGTACATTAGGTTTTTTAATTTTATCTCAGCAGTTAGCATGCCTAAAGTAGCAAGGTATTTTAAATTATTATATTTTAATAATAAATTTTCTTGTTCGCTATAAATAAATTTTGCGTTTTGTTCCATTACGATGCTTTTGCGCCATAAGCGATAATGCTTGGCGTACTGTTCTGCTGCCTGCATAATCACGGTATTAGGTTTAAGATTGATGTGATCACCAAAAGCCATGCCTAAGCGGCTAGTGTGCAATATTATTGCTGGTGGTAAAGTAACTATAGAATAAAATAATTTACAATATTCATGAAAGCCAGCATAGGCTATTTTGGTAATGGGCTGTAAATATTTTGCAAATCGTTCAGTGTATTCCATGCTGGAATAATTTGCTGATTGCTCACAATCAAATTTATGTGTTGCTAAACGACTATTGTCAGTCCATGGGCTAGCAGCGTAAGGCCAGAAACTTAAATAAATTTCATAAGATTCAGTGTTGTTTAATTTATTATGAATAATTTTGTGTGGTATATTTGGATTGTGTTGGATATATTGAGTGAATAATAATTTATTAGTAAATTTTATTCTGGCAGCTACGTGCCCACTGCTTAAGCCTTGCCATAGGCCATTTAAGGCAAACATAAATGGATGATCATCTCTTGTTGTGCGAAAAGTAATTAACTCTATGCTACCATTAGACATGAATTTTCCTCCACCACATTACAGCTTAAATGTAGAAGCTCAGGTTAAACTGCCCATGTCGATTATTTTAAATTTTACTTTTGGACTATTATGCGGTGTTGCAGGGACATCTCTATTGGCTACTTTTGCATCGTATAACGAAGTTAAATTTATCGGTATAGGCATCGGCATTAATAGCTCACTGTCACATCTAACAGGTGAATCGGAAACCAAATTTAGTTTTGGCTTGTTAACTATTTCTAGTTTATTTGCTTGAATAATTTCGGTATTTGCTAAAGCGCTATTTGACATCTGCATTACCATCGCTGGTGAAACTGGTAACTTAAATAATCGTACATACCATGGTGATTTAAAACAGCTTTTCAAGCGGATATTATTCGAGTCTTGCACTGATTTTGCGAGTAACTGTTGAATCATGGTGGCACAGTTTTGATTTAACAAGTTATATTCAAAGTCGGCTGGATGGTCGGCGATATTTTTTATTTG
>JACCDN010378299.1_pt1 | contig 14091 bp, 15 predicted proteins | sample 7441691 | NCBI WGS metagenome assembly JACCDN01 (sample SAMN15323439, study PRJNA562643) | freshwater metagenome | isolation source: river surface water | place: USA:Blue River Watershed | collected 2017-08-16
GAGGAAAAGTTGGCTAAAGATTTTAGATTCTTAGGGGCGATGTTGAACAAGGGGCTATTATCTAAGCCTAAGCATAGCAACTCTAAACCTAGCAGACTTCCAGGCTTACCGCTGCCTATAGTAGAAATTATTTTTGATCTAGCTTATGCTGAGCAAGATTTTGCTGACAAGGGGTTAGCTAAGAAAAGGATTCTTAATACTGTTAGGTGCTGATCCTGTGCTACTTGTCCGGAAAACTAGTATAGGATCACCGCAAAAATATTGTATTTCCAGTATTTACCAGGTATTATGTACTTTCTATAATAAAAAATAAAAATAATGCTTAGTGATTCTAATATTCTGAAAGAGTTGGCTGCGCAGCGTGAGGACGTCAGATTTGAGATCGTCACCAAATTTACTGATTCGCGCACCGAGGATACATTAAATCGACGTGTATTTAAATCAATGCTATTGCCAGTACCACCTCCATTATGCTTCTTTGAAACGTGGCAAGATTCAGATTTGTATGGACTGAGCAGTTTTTTTGCAATCCCGGATCCACAATACTCAATCATACCATTCGGGACTAAAAAGGTACCGGCAGAAAATATGATCGATTATGGAATCAGTTATAATGTTTTTCTTAAAACATTACCGATCCAGTCATATACTGTTGCGATTGAAGGGACTAACATCCCTCTTCGTGGCAGAGAGCAAGCAAATTTCTTTAAAGAAACAAATGTTAAGGGAAACGCGAAACTTTGGTCTGCTGGGCATTTAATCGCACACCGTTATACACCACCATATTTACAAGCAACTAACGCTGCTACCTTACAATACGATTTGAATTTTATCCCCGAGCCGGCGCGGTGGAATCTCTATCAACGCAATCATTTGGAAAACAGATGTGCAGGTAGATATTACGGCGTATACCCAATATATCACTTACGCTATGTTCATGGTCGCACCGTCAATTCATATGCATACAATAGCATGCGCTTATCTTATAGGCCGGTGCCTGATGGCGAGTTATTTGTCGGGCGTACAAACGATACTGTTGAAACAAGATTATATATGCCATTTGTAGATGTTAATAATAAAGTTTATGACTCTAAAGTAAGCGGTAACTATAAACGTCAGCTTGATGTTACTGTACAAAATCACAAAGTAAATAAAAGCGCTTTTCCAGAACACGTATCTATAGATTTTGCTCGTAACATTAAAGTCATTGTAACCGAATTGGATCAACAAATTAAAACTGATGAATCGCTAGCATTACAAAAAGGGGGTTTGTTTTTGACAACCAACACCAATCCGCTGCATCATGCTGCCATTATTCAATATGAGCGCTCTGCAACTAAAGAGTTTATGACTCCAAAAAATAAAATGGAGTGCGCACTGATATTTTCTGATCTAGGTAATAGTAATAAAACAAAATTATACTTAAAAGCAATACGTGCTCATGGGAAAATTCTATTGGATAAATGTGAGGCAGAAAACCCACCGGTTGCTCTTTTTTCTAATCGTTTGTTTAAATTGTTTAAGAGTAAATTTCCGGATGAAGATCAAAGCATCGACCAATTGCGTAGGTTAGTGTCGACATACTCGGCTTAATGGTGGGGTGGTTCCGAAGGCATAGATGTTGCTGTCTTTTGTTGGTTGTATTTCGTTATCTTTGCTAATGAATCTCTAGTTTTTACCAGTACATCAACAATAACATCGGTATCCTCTGTGGATTCAGCATCTAGAACCGCAAAAATTGATGAATTACTATTTTTAGTAAATTCCCCGTATTTAGAGTTAAATAGCTGATCGTAGAATTCAGGATATTTTTGGATGTGAGCTATAACTTTCTCAATCTGGGCTTCTGTTAATTTAGGCATGATAATTCTCAAATATTTATAAACTATTTGACCAGCAGCGGTTAAATAAGTTGACTGCAAGTAGTTAGGGCTTTAGGTGTGTGTACATGTTAATTTAACTTTCGTATATTAGTAGCTGTAGTCGCGTTTGGGAAGTTAATGTTGGATGTATTTTTGATAAGTTTTATCGTATCATGCAGGGATTGTTGCTCATGCAGGGTAATAGCAGTAGCGTCTTTAAGTAAAGTACTATTTGCTTGCTCAAGTATGGCTATATTTTGAAATTCTATCGGGCCTAGTTCTAAGAAACGTAACCCAGATTGCGCGATTATTTTCTTTACTTCAGCTAATAGTTTAATTACGGTTTGATGCAAGGTATGATATTCTTGCAATGCTGCAGCCATGGACATGGGGTCAGTGTTATTTTGCAGAAGTTTATGTGTTTCTTCAGTGCGAATAATGTATTCACGAGCAAAATCAATCAGCATATAGATGTCTAAATTATCCTCTGTTAGAATTTCCCTTGTAATTTTGGTCGCATGTTCTTTAGATGTTTTGAGCATTTGGTCTAATTTTTCTGCTATTGGTCGTTCAGCTTCATTAACAGTTAATTGCAAGTCAGTAACGGAAAATGCAGATGCTATCTCTTCGCGTGGTATTATGAAATAAAACTCAGCGGGAATTAGTCCACCATCTTCTATGTCGGATTTTTTCACAGTCAAGCAAACTTTTGTGGTTTGTTGCTTATTATCTACTAACTCTAGATTGATATGTAATGTGTCTATTCTTGTATCAGCGATACCAGGCTCTTCTATCTGAGCTATAGCTTCGTGATTCAGAGCTAATTCGATTTGTCCGCGTTGATTGCTAATTATTTTAAAATAAGGGTTGATGGCAGGATCTATGTTGCACTTTATGTTATCGGCTAATTGAGGGAAAACTTCAGATAATTCAATAACAAGAGTACCTGTTTTTTCTGCTGATAATGAAACATTTTTCGGTGCTACCGGCACACATGGCGTCTTGGCTTTATATGTAGTGCTGATACTTTTGCCATCGGCGCCACGCAACTGTGCTGTTAAAACCAAACCATCATTATCAAATTGTTTGCCAGGTTTAATCATAAATGCATGAGGTATTACGTTGGTTTCTGGCGGAGCAAAGGTAATAGTTGCCTTTGTTGGTTTTTTCCATCTGGTGCTTATAACTTCTTTTACATAATCTAAAGTGGTCTTAACTGTGATTAGGCCGCTGATTAATTGTGCTGGGATTATTTTATTATACTGATGGCTATTTTTACTAATAAGTTCTGGTATATAAGCGGCAATATTTTGACTAACTTGAATAGTATCATGATTTTTGTTACTGATTGAAAACGTTAAATTCTGGCCTTCAAGAAAATTAGCTGCTAAAGGTAAAATGAAATCGCCATTGCTATTTTTATGAAAGTTAGTCTTTCCAGTATGATATGCTATGAATTGTTCAAGCTCTAGCGTATTAAGAGTAGATATTATCGACATATTTATAGCCATTGCCTCAGCTGTGTGTTCTTTATAAAATACATCCGCTTTTTTCTGCAAGGTACTTAGAATCTCGTAAAAAAAACTTTTTAACTCTTCTATGTTTGACTCTGGTAGCTGTGCGTTAAACTGCTGTAAAAGAATTTTGATTGTCGCCATTTCTTGATATATGTTTCTGTATTGTTCTGCTGCGCTTATATTTGGGCTTGCCAATATTTCGCGTAGTATTTTTCTGTATGAGCCAATGAATTCTTTTAATAACATATTGTCGTTAATAGACAATATATACGACAATACTATTTTTCTATGATTGATATTAAGTTTTCCAGGGTCACTCAAGGCTTGACTTAAAGTTTGTAGGGTAGATGCTAATGCACCACATATATAATTGGCCTGTTGATTATTGTTGATAACTTCTAGAATGTATGTGTATGCATTGGCTTGTTCTATGGGTAGTAAATACATTTTTGCTATATAATCTGCAATCAGCTTAATTTCTTGCATATCATTTTTGCTGGCAGGATATTTATATTGGATGGCTTGTAGTAATAACGGCATATACTTTGACACTATTTTTCTGCTGTATTTTTTAGGAGCAACCATTAATTGTGCCAAGTCTAAGGTTGCTTGTAAAATCTCTGGTACTTCATGCCCATTGTTTTCTTTATCGGTTAGCTCATCTAGATACTGTGTATAGAGCTTTTTTATATATTTTAATTTGAGTTGATTTTCGATTCTTGTGCGATATATGCCAGATGGTAAGCAGCTTAGGGTGTAGTTTTTAGCATATAATTTAGCTACAACATCACTAGCAGATTCTGGATGAATCGCATCCATACACGTATTGATATTTGTGCCAGTTGGATTGGCGAGTGCAGTAACTATGGCTTCTAGTTGTTGAGGTGTTAAATTCATAGCCGTGTTCTGATTGGTTAGTTTTATTATATTGAGACACGGCTGGGTGGCTAAAGTTCATGTTTAGCTAAATTTAAGTGTGGCTACACGTTAGTATTAATGAGGATGGAAAAGGGCGTGCACGGCGGCACCGCCCTCTACTATGCGTTACTTTTTGTCTTGTTCTTTAAAGAAATCAGGGATTTCTTGCACTTTTTTACTGCCAGGCTGATTGTGACATCCTTTGTCACGATACAAGCGGGCTAGGTGATTGTAACGATTGCGATAAGCATCGATCTCAATTTTCTCAGCTTCAGAGAAATCCATAAAGAACCACGGAACCAGTAGGAATGCACCAGCTACGCCCAAGGCGACATTCTTGCCAGTTTTTTCTGATTTAGGCAATAAGCGCTTAATGTTATTTTCGGCTTCATCCATGGCAGATAATAGCGAACTACAGCTCAATTGGTCATCAGTAGGTTGCCATATTTGCACTGGGTTAGCAGATCTACCACAGCCGCTTAGCGTACAAGTAACAGTTAAGACAATACAGATCAGCCTTATACCTGACTTTTTCAGTATGTTTATCACAGGTGCTCACCTTACAACGATTAAGAAGTAGTTATGCTAAACTAGTTTTTAAGTTTATACAATGACTAGTTGCTTGTTTGTTGTTTGACAAACTTGTAGGGTTTTCACGCTGTAACCCTAAACGATGGAATAATTTATTATCGCTATCCGGAGCTGGATTATCTGCGGTTAATAATTTTTCGCCATAAAATATAGAATTAGCCCCGGCCATAAAACATAAAGCTTGCAGCTCATCTAACATCTGCTCTCTACCAGCGGATAAACGGATATAAGATTTAGGCATCATGATTCTGGCTAAAGCTATAGTGCGGACAAAATCAAAAGTATCTACGTCGTTATTTTTGGCTAATGGTGTACCAGGGATACGAATTAATTTATTAATCGGTATAGACTCAGGCGGCTCGGCTAAATTGGCCAAAGCTAATAGCATTTTGATGCGGTCCTCATTAGTTTCACCTAGACCTAAGATTCCGCCGCAACAAACTTTTAGCCCAGCTCGACGAACTTTATTAAGAGTATCTAAGCGATCTTGAAAAGTACGTGTAGTAATTACTTGATCGTAAAATTCTGGTGAAGTATCGATATTATGATTATAAAAATCTAAACCTGCAGCTTGTAGTTGTTCTGCTTGTTGGTCTTTTAATAACCCAAGGGTCACGCAAGTTTCTAAACCCAATTTTTTTACTTCAGTTACCATTGCACATACGGACTTTAAATCTGTATCACGTGGTCCACGCCAAGCCGCACCCATACAAAAACGCGTACTGCCAGCGTCTTTAGCTTGTTGGGCAGCGCTAATTACATCCTGTATTTTCATTAGAGGTGATTTTTGCAATTCTGTTTTGAAGTGCGCAGATTGAGGGCAATAAGAGCAGTTCTCTGGGCAACTGCCGGTTTTAATGCTCAATAAAGTGCTAACTTGAATATTGTTTGGGTTAAAATTTTGGCGATGGATAGTTTGCGCGGTATAAATAAGTTCGTTAAACGGGAGATTAAAAGTGTTTAATCCCCGCTCTAAAGTCCAGGTTTGTTGCATGTTAAATCTCTTATGCTCCGCCATCAGCTTTTTCAATGATGGCTACTACTTTTGCGACCCCTTGTACGCGGCGAGCGATATCCAGGGCAATTTTCTCTTCATCTTTGGTCAGCTTGCCCATTAAATAGACAGTGCTATCCTCAGTAATAACTTTTACACGATTAATGCCTACGTCACGGTTGCCAATTAATTTGGCTTTTACTTGAGTGGTTATCCAGGTATCGTTGGCGCGTGTTTTTAGTGAAATTGGCTCACCTACGCTCACTTGATTGTAAATGTTGCCAATCTCAGCTATAGGTTCAAGCATTTTTTCAATTTGGCGTTTGTGGCTACTACTCTTAGTTTGGCCAACAAGTAACAGTGAATTATTATAACTCAAAGTACTAATATGGCTTTCTTTCCATACAGTCTTATTTTTAGCAATCGCTAAATTAGCTTTAATAGTAATCGCCTGATCATCGACGATCGTACCAGAGGTACGTCGATCGTGATTAAACCATGAGCCAGCAATAGCTGGTGATTCGTTAAAGCAACCTGGTTGAGTTAATATCATCGTACTAATTAAAGCAAGTTGTATTTGTTTACGCATCGAAGGCATCCTTTATCCATTCTATTGTTGGTGATTCTATAGAGTTTGAAATGGCAAGTACATCAAATCTATAATTTACATTCTGCGCCCAATTTCTAGTATGCACAAAAAAATGGGCGGTACGAATTATTTTTTGCTGTTTGCTTAAAGTTACACTTTCTGCAGCGCTACCGAAAGTAGCATTTTTACGATACCTTACCTCGGTGAATATTAAGTCGTTGTGGTCTTTAGCAATAATATCGATTTCACCTAATTTACAGCGAAAATTACGATGTAAGATTAATACATTATTTTTTTCTAGATATCTGGCGGCGACTTCTTCGAGCAAGCTGCCGGTTTCGATAGTATTCATGTTGGTTCTCCGTTTATATACGGTAACCCTTTTTTGAAGGAGGCCCACATAAGTTTACGTTGAATAGTATTATGTTTATCTAGAGTCAACATGCCAGTCATGCCCGAAATACCTAAATTGTTGAGGTCTGCCATCTGATTTAATTGTAACGCTAGTTTATATGCGTCAAGACCTAAAGCGTACAATCTGGCATATTGATCAAATTCATTAGGCCAAATTGCGGCTACCGCTTTGTAAGTATCTTTAGATTTTATTGCCGCATCTAAAATCCACGGCATATCGCAAAATTGGATCCCATTCAAATCTTGATCCAAAGTTGGCTGGGCTTTGCCATTAAAAATACTTGAACTGGCATAGGTTGGTACTCTGGCGGCAAAATAAAAATTAAGTAAGGGTTTTACTTGGCGCGCAAGAGCTGCATTAGTAGCAATAAAAATCATGTCTGGATCTTGTCTGCGTCTAGGTTCAAAATTAAACTTGATGCCTAAAGACTTTAATTGTGTAGCTCGAGCTTCACTATTGTCTATGGCTAATAAATGTTGAATTTCTTTGTTCAAATTACTTTGCGATTGAATTTCTTCAGTTGCGAGCACAGTACCGCCTAGGGATTGCCAATGTTCAGCAAATGCTTGTTGCATACGTTTACCCCAAACTGATTTGGGACTAATTATCAAGGCATTTTTATGTCCATCATGCCAAGCTTTTTCTGCTACCGCTTGAGCTTCCATTTCTGGCGATAAGCCGAATTGATAAATATTACCGGTATTGTGTTTTTCAGCAACTACGTTTAACGCTAATACCGGGATGCTAGGGCTAGAATTGTTACTGAGCGCTTCTACTTCTTCTTTAATTAAGGGGCCGACGATAAAATCAGAATTTGCTGCTATGGCTTTCTGGTAAGCATCTTGTAGATTGGACAAGGTCGTATCATAGATCTGAATTTTAGGTTTATTAATTAGATCTTTTTGCGCATAGTAAGCTGCCAGGAAGCCGTCGCGTACGGCTTGCGCTGAACGCGCATGTGGGCCTTGTAATGGCAGCAATAACGCAATTTTGTGTGGTTGCGTTAGATTGCGTTGTGCAAGACCATATTCGGTTTCTGCGATGCCTTGTTCTATTATCGGCCATGGTTCTATAGTCGTAATACCTTGTAGCGATCTTTCCGGCATAAAACTTATGGCTGGGTGGTTAGGGAAATTTTGCTTCCAACTTGCCAAATACTTAAACATTTGCTCCGGGCTAGAATCATATTGTTTGGTTATATTGGCAAATGCTACCCAGCCGTTTAGCTCATCTTTACTGTGATTTTGCAATAAACGTAAGGTATTAGGGGTTAATTGGCTCAGCATTTCCCAGATAGTATTATTGTTAGCTGTTAAAGCCTCAGTAGTTGTTAAATGTCGGGCTAAATTAATTCTTTCCTGCACAGCTTCTAGAATACGGCCGGAACGATGATATATGTCAGCGCGGGTGCTATAAAATTTGATCTGCAATGATTCTGGCAGTTTACTTGGGGTCCAAACATTATTTAATGCCTCTTGAGCAATTGCTAGATCACGTTTCGCTAAGGCTATTTGTGCAAGCAAAATATGTTGGTACGCAGAATTATCGACATTCAGTTTGTGTTTGTTTTCATGAGTTAATAACTGTTCAGCTTGTTCAAGTTGATTAGCCGCTATGAATTGTTCGGCTGCCTGCAAGCGTTGATTGATTTCTATATCAGTATTACCCGTGCCGGCATAACGCAATAACCTTTGGGCTTCTTGCAATGCATTGGTAGAATGGTAGCCATTGAACTTACCTCCACAACCTGGCAGTAAGAACGCTAGCAACATAATTGAAAGTACACGCATAGCTATTAATTTAATCATATATAAGTTAAGGTACTGTGTTTCTTTAATTAAGGCAACTTTTATTACCATGGCATCCTCATTGCAAAACGCGCTTTACATAGTCGCAACTCCAATTGGCAACTTAGCAGATATTACTAAACGCGCTGTAGATATTCTACAAGCAGTAGATAAAATTGCCGCTGAAGACACCAGGCATTCTAAACAATTATTAGCACATCTTGGCATTAACACCCCATTAATGGCTTTACATGAGCATAATGAGCGCCAACAAGCAGCTACTTTGCTAGCTGAAATAAAACAGGGCGCAGCGATAGCACTCATATCTGATGCTGGTACGCCATTGATCAGTGATCCTGGCTATTATCTAGTACGAGAAGCGCATGTGCAAGGTATAAAAGTAGTACCTATTCCTGGCCCCAGCGCCGTAATTTGTGCCCTCAGCGCCAGCGGCTTACCGACCGATCGTTTTTGTTTTGAGGGCTTCCTGCCGGCTAAAGCACAAGCTAGGATTAACGCTTTGCAAAATTTAGTTGCTGAACAACGCACCATAGTATTTTATGAGTCGCCACATCGAGTGCTAGATTCAGTACAAGCCATGTGCGATATATTTGGCCCGCAACGCAATATAACTATGGCACGAGAATTAACCAAGCAATTTGAAACGATATTTGCCGGCGATTTAGCGCAATTAGTAAACTTTATACAACAAGATTCCAATCAACAGCGTGGTGAGATAGTATTAATGTTAGGCGGTTGCGAAGTTGCTGAAAATAAATTTGATCTAACACCAGCAGTCGAAAAAATTTTGGTAACACTATTATCAGAGCTGAGCGTTAAACAGGCTGTCAGTTTGGCAGTGCAGATAACCGGTGTGCAGAAGAAAATTTTGTATGCTAGAGCGGTTGAATTAACTGGACATATAGATTGAGGTTATAGAATGGGCATAAAAATAGGAACCACGGTTACAGATTTTGTTGCGCAAAGCAACAAGGGGCCAATTAGTTTAAATGACTATTCTGGTAAATATTTAGTTATATATTTTTACCCCAAAGATAATACTCCGGGCTGTACTATAGAAGCCAAAGATTTTCGTGATCTCTACGCACAATTTCAACAAAAAAATTGCGAGATTATCGGCGTGTCTCGTGACTCACTAGCTAGTCATACCAAGTTTGAATGTAAATACGAGCTGCCATTCCCCTTAATAGCTGATACAGATTCTAAAGTGTGTGATTTGTTCGAGGTAATCAATAATAAATCAATTTTTGGCAAAACTGCTTTAGGTTTGGTGCGCAGTACTTTTCTGTTGGATCCCACGGGTAAATTAATAGCCGAATGGCGTAACGTTAAAGTTGCAGAGCATGCGCAAGAGGTATTAGATTTTTTGCGGTAGCGGCCGCACACCCGTGCGACCCCTACGTTCGTTTTTTATGAACCCTGATTCTGCCCTTGGCCTTGCGGTGGCGGTGGTGGCATCATACCCTGGCCTTGATTCTGCCCTTGGCCTTGCGGTGGCGGTGGTGGCATCATACCCTGGCCTTGATTCTGCCCCTGGCCTTGCGGTGGTGGTGGCATCATGCCCCGCCCTTGGTCTTGGCTCTGGCCTTGATTCTGCCCTTGACCCTGTGGCTCTCGTCCTTGCGGAGCTTGTCCACCTGGCGCAGCTTGTATGTTGCCAGTCACAATTGCGACTAGAGCTAACATAATTAATTTAGATCTTGAAAAAATATGTTGCATATAACCTCCTGGAAAATAATATATTTATAGCGAATTAAAAGCTTTTTGTCAGAGGTTAATAAGTCTTGAATGTAAGCCTACTAATCTGTATGATTTACCTCGGAGTGAGCTAGACAGTCGCTCTACGGCAACGTAGGGAGGAAAGTCCGGGCTCCAATGGGCGAGGTGCCAGGTAATGCCTGGGAGACGTGAGTCTACGGAAAGTGCCACAGAAAATAAACCGCCTAATTTAACGCCTGCGTTAATTTTAGGTAAGGGTGAAAAGGTGCGGTAAGAGCGCACCGCGTTGTTGGTAACAGCAATGGCAGGGCAAACCCCACCTGGAGCAAGACCAAATAGGGATCCAATGGCGTGGCCCGCGCTGGATCCGGGTAGGTTGCTTGAGGTGCTTGGTGACAAGCATCCCAGATGAATGACTGTCCACGACAGAACCCGGCTTATCGGCCCACTCCAACTTCTGGGGATGTTATTCACCCCTATTTCAGCTTATAATGAGCCACAAGTAATAAATAATTTAGTTATCGGAGTAACATAATGGCCGTAGAACGTACGCTTTCTATTATAAAACCGGATGCTGTTGGTAAAAATGTGATTGGCAAAATCATTAGCCGTTTCGAAGACGCTAGCCTAAAAGTAGTGGCAGCTAAAATGATGCAATTAACGCGGCAACAAGCAGAGGGTTTCTACGAGATTCATAAAGCCCGTCCATTTTTTAAGGACTTAGTTGATTTCATGATCAGTGGTCCGGTGCTGGTGCAAGTACTAGAAGGCGAGAATGCAGTACTAACAAATCGCGATGTAATGGGTGCGACTAATCCTAAAGATGCGGCTGCTGGTACGATTCGTAAAGATTTTGCCTCTAGCATCGATGAAAATGCAGTGCATGGTTCTGATAGTTTAGATAACGCAAAAACTGAGATTGCGTTCTTTTTTACTGCAAATGAATTATGTGATCGCATTAGGTAAGCAAATATGCAAGTCGTAACCAATTTGCTTGGCATGGATAGAGCTAGCCTCCAAAGTTTCTTCAAGGCTCGAGGAGAGCCTGCATATCGGGCGATACAATTAATCAAATGGATCCACAATCGCGGGATTGCGGATTTTAATTTGATGACCGATATCAGTAAAGCCTTGCGTACCTCGCTACAAACAGACTGTGTGATTCAACCGCCAGAAGTAAAATCTGAACATGTTGCCAGCGATGGCACACGTAAATGGTTGATTGCAGTGCCGGGTGGCAGCTCTATCGAAACAGTTTTTATCCCTGAGAAAAAACGTGGCACTTTATGTATTTCTTCGCAAGTTGGTTGTGCCTTAAATTGTACTTTTTGTTCCACTGGGCGTCAGGGTTTTCAACGCAATTTAACTGCAGCAGAAATTATTGGTCAATTGTGGGTAGCGCGTGATAGATTACGCGATGTAACCGATAGTCCGTTGTGTACTAAAATTACTAATGTAGTAATGATGGGTATGGGCGAGCCGTTGTTAAACTTTGAGGCAGTTGCTACTGCGCTGTCTATTATGCGCGATGAACATGGTTACGAATTACCGCGGCGTAGAGTAACCGTAAGTACTTCAGGTCTAGTGCCAGCCATAGACAGATTAGCTGCCGAATGTGATGTATCTCTAGCTGTGTCATTACATGCGCCTATGGACGAGTTACGCGATGTAATCGTACCGATTAACAAAAAATATCCACTAACAGAACTATTAGCTGCATGTAAGCGTTATGTTGCGAGTAATAAGCGTTATTTTATTACCATGGAATACGTGATGCTAAAGGGTGTGAACGATAGTCTGGCACATGCCAAGAAATTAGCTGCGCTGTTAAGAGATGTACCCTGTAAGATAAATTTAATACCGTTTAATCCTTTTCCTAATTCTGGATATGAATGTTCAGATGAAGAAGCAATTTTAGATTTTTCCAATTTATTATCAGATAATGATTATGTGTGTACCACGCGTAAGACGCGCGGTGATGATATTGATGCAGCTTGCGGGCAATTGGTAGGGAACGTACTGGATCGCACTAAACGTAGCCAACGATTAGGTACCAGACAACAGGAGTGAACCTAAAGTGAACCTAAAATTTTTTGTAATCTGCCTATTAAGTATAAATATGGCAGCTTGTTTTAATAGCGCTCAAGAAACAGAGACTAACAAACTAAAAGAACAAAAACAGGCGGCAGCTGATGCTGTTGATTTTAAAAAGGCCGCTTTGTTGAACGTAGAAATGGGCGAAGCATATTTAGCGCAAGGACAAGTCACTAGAGCTAAACAAAAGTTTCTACATGCTTTAGAGTTAAAACCTAAATTGCCAGAAGCACATACTTCGATTGGCTATTTTTATGAGACGGTTGGCGATTTAGTTGAAGCCGAACAACATTATCGTGAAGCTATTAGTCTTGGAGATCGTAAAGGTCGATTTTATAATAACTATGGTACTTTCTTATGTCGTCAGCAAAGATTTAAAGAGGCAGACAAAGCCTTTAATAACGCGATAAAAGACAAACAATATACTAATACTGCAGAGGTATATGAGAATGCTGGGGTCTGTGCCTTAAAACAACCAGACATTGATCGAGCTAGTAAATATTTCGAAACAGCAATTAAACGTGATCCCAATCGCTACATGGCTAGTTTAGAACTGGCACATATAGAATTTAATAAACATAATTTTCTTTTGGCTAAAGAATATTTAGAAAGATATAAGGCACAAGTCAGTCCAAATGCTAGATCATTATTGTTAACAATTAGGCTAAACAAAGAACTAGGCAATAAAAACGAGATGGCAAGCGCCATAATGCAGCTCAAAAATATGTTTCCTAAATCAACTGAATACAAAGAGTATATAGAGTCTGTACGACATGGTTGAGGCAATGGAAAAAATAACTGCAGTTAAAGGCATGCCGGATATTTTGCCGGAACAAATAACTATGTGGCAGCATTTAGAATTGGTGATCCGGCAATTAATGCGCGTTTATTCAGTATCTGAAATTAGAACTCCGTTGTTAGAACGTACCCAGCTATTTAAACGTTCGATTGGCGAAGTGACAGATATTGTTGAAAAAGAAATGTTTACGTTTGCCGATCAAAATAGCGATAGTCTAACTTTGCGCCCCGAAGGCACTGCAAGTTGCGTCCGCGCCTGCATTGAACATTCGTTATTCCGCAATCAGCAACAACATAAACTATGGTACATGGGGCCGATGTATCGTTATGAACGTCCACAGAAGGGCAGATATCGCCAATTCTATCAACTGGGAGTAGAGGCATATAATTTTCCAGGCCCAGATATTGATGCCGAGCAAATTGCGTTATGCGCGCGTTTGTGGCAGCAACTGGGAATAAGCTCGATGTTGAGTTTACAGATCAACAGCTTAGGTAATAATCAAAGCCGCAGTTTGTATAAACAAAAACTAATCGAATATTTTACGGCTCATATAGAACAATTAGATGAGGATTCTAAACGCAGATTAACTAGCAACCCATTGCGGATCCTAGACAGTAAAAATCCAGAATTGCAGCAGTTAATCAATCAAGCGCCGGTATTAATTGATTATATTGATCCAGAGTCTAAACAGCATTTTTTGGCCTTGCAACAGCAATTAACTTTGTTAGATATTAAATTTACCGTAAATACGCGTTTGGTGCGCGGTTTAGACTACTATAATCGCA
>JACCDN010429076.1_pt1 | contig 14089 bp, 14 predicted proteins | sample 7441691 | NCBI WGS metagenome assembly JACCDN01 (sample SAMN15323439, study PRJNA562643) | freshwater metagenome | isolation source: river surface water | place: USA:Blue River Watershed | collected 2017-08-16
AAAGTATTGTTGAAACAGACAATCAGCTAACAGCTAACTACATTTCTCAAATTTCCCAAAAGCTAGTTCATACCGTTACTTGGGATGCCGGAGGCTGCGAATTAGAAACCTTTAATTCAAATGGTACACGAAGCAGGCTCACTTTTAACAGATCTCTCGAAAAAGCCCTTTTGTTTGATGCCACCTGTTGGGATTTAGGTAAAGACCCTTTATACCTAGAGGCTTCAAATGCCATTACCTCGTTAGGAAACATTTTAGTGATGTATCCGGGTAAAACGGAGCTTAATTACTATCCAGCAGGTAAGCTCATGATGTTCATTTTACCTGTTAAAAAATTAGATGATGCTTATTTGCATTTTAAGCAGGGGCTTTTAGATAATAAGTTAGCAGGGTTATTTCAGGAGCAAAAAGGGCATTACATAGAGTTTAAAAAGGAGCTTACCATCCAAAATCTATACCTCGTTTCATTTATAGTTTCTATGGCGCAAATACATGCTGCTGCTAAGTATTTTGCTGCTGCTGGCATTATTGGGCCTGATAAGCCAGACCGCCTTATTATTGATGATTGTGATAGTATGAGAACAAAACACATGCGCGTTTTTACAACTAAAGAGGGGGATGGTTATTACGCACTGCTGTTTAAGGAACTAACGAGGCAAAATTATAATGACGTTATTGAGGCGTTTTTAGGAAAGGTGATTAAACCATAAGTTATTAATTATCAATACATTATAATTTTATCAATCAAATAAAACCACTTTATCGCTCATATAATGTGTTTATTGATTGATAAACCAAGTTTATATGATTGATAAATTATGCAACATAGGCTCCTTTCATTTAAATAAAATAGAAATCGCCCGCTCAGGGCGCAACCAAACAAACCCATAAAAAAATACATAATACGAAAGGTGAAATCCTGCAAAGCAAATGGTAATGCGGTAATCATAATCACTCATATCATAATGAAATACGATGGGCAGTAGTAAACTTATTACAATAGATATGGGTCTTAATTTGTGATTAAATGCAAAACTTATAAATGCAAATAGGTAATAATAAAGAGTTAGGGTGATAAAATAAAATGTAACCCACATGCCTAGTTTAAACCCAGAATCGCCAACAAGGTACTCTTCTCCCCAATAATATTTGCAGGATAATTTAATGGCAACATCAGCTATTGCGAATACGGTGATAGGTAATACTATACCGTAAAGGATAGTATTTAATAGACAGGTTAATAAAGGTTTCAATATAATTATTTTTAGTAGTAGGAGCCTGTATAAGTGTAAAGTATCTTGTTTAATTCGTCTTCGCAGGATCCGTCATGTAGCTCTAATGTTTTGTTATTATACTTGATGGTATAGTATGAATTTGTAGTGCACCCTCCGCCCATTAGCATCCTTATTTTATTAATTGCAAGTATTATTTTATTAATATCTCCTTCAGAAATTATTTTAGCTTTTGATATGTGTGTTGGTTTTTTGGATACCTCAGTTTTTCCTGTTTTGCTCTCTGATCCACAAACAACATTGTATTCTTCTTTTTGAATTGTCCATCCGGCTTTCTTTTTTATAAAAAAGGTTTTAGTGAAGTAGTGGTTAAAACACCCAGTGGTACTGGTTTCAAATAGGACGGTGTCTAAATTTTTAGAATTACTAAATGGATTAACAGGCTCTACATTTTTATCGTACCTACAAAAATTGACATAGTTAATAGGTATAGCTTTAAGCAAGATATATTTATCTTGATAGGGGCTATAACCAGGGTTTAGTGAGTAGGCTATCCTGTAATTACAAACCTTAACGTCATTTAATTCAATATAATTTGGGATATCGCTTGAGTCGGTGGATTTGCCTTCATATATAAGCCTATTGCTAGGAATTTCAAACACCCTAATGCCCTGAATAATGCGTCGGTATTCTTGACTAAATTCTTGGCAATCATTTAATGCGCCACCTACAATGAGGGTTGTTTTTTGTGCATAGATGCTTCCAGAAAATAGTAGAAGTAAAATCAATGAGTATCTCATATTAAGCATCTCCTTCACTAAAATATTCGGCAAGTAAGTCTTTAGCTTCTTCAGATCCCATTTTGATGGCTTTGTTGAGGTCTTCGATGGCCATGTCATCATCGTATTCACTTTCATTAAACATGTAAATTTTGGCCCTTAAAACATAGTAGCTTGCCTTTTCATCATTAAGCCTGATGGCTGTATTGATTTCTGAAAGTGCTTTGTCATAATCATCGATCGTATACATAATTTTTGCCCTATAAAAATAGGGGCCTGGAGCCGCAGAATCTATGATGGTACATTTATTTAAGTACTTATTTGCAAGATCAAACTTATCTGTGTAGTAGTAGATGAGACCCATAAAATAGGGCGCTCTAGATTTTGTAGAATCTAAGTTGTAGGCATATGAATAATCATTTAGAGCCAATTGGTTAGAATCAAGATCATAATAGACGGCGCCTCTATCGGTACGAAACGAATAATTATTGGGTTCAATGATGATGGCGGTATCAAGGTCCTTGATGCCACCAAGGGTGTCTTTTAATATGATTTTTGTGTCCCCCCTAAAATTGTAGGCGTCAGCATTTGTTTTGTCTAAAAAAATAGAGGTGTTAAAATCTTTGATGGCAGCCTGTGGGTTTTCTTCGGCATATAGCGATAAGCCTCTTTTAAAATAACTATATGCATGCATACTGTTCTTTTTTAAGGCCGAATCGTAATAGAGTTTGGCATTAATATAGTCTTTAGCGTCATAAAGCTTTTCGGCTTTGTTGTAGTAGGTTAAAAAGTATTTGTTTTGTGCGGATGTAGTGCTAGCAAATACAGTAGTGATTGCCAAAACGGCAAGAAAGTTTTTAAACATAGTGGTTTATTTGTTTTTGATATTAAATACGCGGCTTAATGCAGGAAATAAAAAGGGGAGATTTTTTGGGAAGGAGTTAGGCTTTTGTAAAAGGTAGAGCGCCTTTCGTGCCTTGTAAGACAGGATAAATAAATAGAGGGTATGTAGCGGCCAGATTAGGCAAAATACAAGTACGTTGATCTCGTTATAGGTAAGCCCAGTAAGGTCCCCCAAAATAGACATGATGTCTACACAAATGTAAAATAGTTCATCCCACATGGTTTTATTTTTTGATTAAACCGAAATTAATATGACAAAGCATTTTAATTTGTTATCAAAACCTAAAACCACAATACATTAACATAAGAATCTGTTAATCCACTTATACATGAGCAATTGATTTTCTATTTGCGATAAAAAATTATTATTTTAAACGGTATTTAATTGGGGTAAAATATTTTATTGATTTGATTTTTGTTGAATCGTTATTGATACTCATTTGAGGTTTAGGGGGTGTAAAATTTTCTAATTTATTTAGAATATTTTTGTTTGTATTATCTTTTGCAAGATTTAAGATTAAGTTTCTCTCATTTTGGCTTAAGGATATAATTATACCATTAAAGTTTGTTGATATAATTAATGCTATATCTTTATTTTCAATATTTTTCCAATCAAAACTTTCAATATAGCTAAAAGGCATGTATTTACTGGTTTCTTGTGTTTTTGAATTTGATTTGATCTCGTAGCTTTTTATTTGATTTAGATAGATATCAATCTTATTAAATTCTTTTTTATTTGTTTTTCTAATTTCAGCAACAACTCTAACAGAAGTCATCATAATCTCTCTGAATTGTTGAATAATATTTAAATTTGAATTGTTTAAAAAATAGTTATACCAATCTTCTTTGCCACCATTTTTCGTATTTAGGGTATAGTGAATTTGAGTTTCTATCAACATAAGAATTGCTTTTAATTTATTAATTAAATTTAATCTTCATCATCCATGTCAAATTTATATTCTTCACCTAAGTCTATATCTGGCCCGTTGTTGATATAGTCTTCTTCTATTTGCGAATCGTCATGAATGTCTAAGTAAGAGAATGAATTGATATGGTATAGATACCAGTTGTATTTTTTGCAGAGCGCTTTAATTTCTATAAAAGGGTAATCGGTTAAGTGAACACTAACATGAACTCCATTGTATAAGTTGCCGTCATCTTCAATAAACAAAGTCATGGTTAAAACGCCATTTAGGGTTACAATATCTACGACATTATCGTTTAGGCCATACCAATTGATTTTAGCATTTTCTTTGTTGATAATGTCTCTAAACGCTTGACCACTCATAAAAAGTGGGTAAATTTCATTACTAGGTGTTACTTCATCTTCGCCATCTATTTCATCGTAATGGATATATTCTTTATGAATAGTAAAGCAGGGCCTAATAGGTCTAATTGTTTTTTGTTCTTGTGCTGTTGCTGACATATGATGCGGTTACCTTGTCAAATTACTAGTTTTTGTTCTTCCATTTTTACTGTCTTTTGTCGATAATTGAAGTTGTTCATACCAAGGTAGGTAGGGCAGTATTTTTCAATTAAAAGTAACTCACAAAAGTTATTTACTGATTAAGTAATTGATATACAATGAGTTAATAAATCGGTTTTATATATTTTTTTTTATTTTATAAATCATTTTACATATATTCACTATATAATATATCAAATGCAGAACAGATTAATAATTCCTGGCCAAAAAATTGATTTTAACGAAAAAAAAAGTAGCCATGCTATTAGTTCTACAAGAGAATCGGTTTTTTCAATAAAGAAAAGAAGTAAAGATTATATAAATTTTATTTCTAAACTAGAAGATATTGATGTTTATAAAATAAATGGGTTTAAAGAATTAACTGATAAGATTTCAAACGAAATCGGCCCGTTGGGTTTGGCATCAAGTCCAATTGGAATTTTGGCTAAGTGCTTTTTAGGTGCGCCATTTGATGTGCATATCTTAGGGTTAGAAGCTGAAATAATTTTGAACCATTATAAAATATCTGAACCTCTCCCCCCGAGTTTTTCTAAAGCAAGGTTATTAGCTCTTCACAACCAATACTCTATAGTCGAGGTATATAATGATAAATTTATATTAATTGACTCGGATGGGAATACAACAAATATTAAAAATTAAAATTTAAATTCTATGGCAGGAGATGTAGGAAGTGCAATTTCGCAAGTAAATGCAAATGTATTATCACTTCACAGAGAACTTAAGTCTTTCGAGCAAACAACTATGCAAAGTTTTGCTAGTGTTGATCAAAAACAAAATTTATTAGAAAATGAATTGAAAGATTTTTATGGTCAATTTTTAGCTTTCGTTAAGGCTGATTTAATGCAAAAAAAGTTGCAATTAGCAGAAACTCGAGTTGGAAATTTGCGTCAAGATCTTCAAATTAAATTTGGCTATTATGCTGAAATCAGGCGAATGGCAAACGGAATAATGCAGGGAGTTGACGCAGGTATTGTCTCAGAAGAAACAATCAAATTTACTACAGAGGAGGTAATGATTAAAGCTCCTAAATATTGGTTAGCTCCTACACTAGTATGTTTGTCTTCCTGGATATCAGATAATCGTGACATTGCTGAAAAAGCTCTTGATGAATCTTTAAAACGAGATGACTACAAAACAACTTTGTTTTTCATGTTAACAATGCGCAGACTTAATCGTATTGAAGCTACAAAGCAGTGGGTAGAAAGATATTTTTTGCATCAAGATCCTAAAAAATTAAGTAGAGAGTTTATATTAATCCTAGAAGGTATTGTTACTGGAATCTTCCCACCAGCTTCGAAACAATTAATGATGACTAAAATTCAAAGTTGGATTGATTTGTTAGTTGCTGAACCGGACTTTGTACAAAAGCAAATCGATACATGGGTTATGTTTTACAAAGCTACTAGACCTTTAGTAAATGACATGAAGTATCCTTTATTAAGGGATTACGCTATTAATTGGAATGAAATTCAAGAGGATTTACGAAATGTTTATTCAAATGATGAGTTGAATAATTTTTTCACTGACATTTTGACCAATAATGCATCTGATATTAAAAATATTACTAGTAATTTAGATAATATACTTAGTTCGCTGGTTACAAATTTTGATGATGAAGAACTTCCATTACAACGTGAGGTTAGGTTAAATGAATTGATTGTAGAATTTCATGGAGACGAGGATGAAGCTAAATCTAGAATGCAGATAGAAGAGGATGTGTACAGTCAGGAGGTAGATTTTCTTCGATTATTAACGAATGCTGCATTTAAGCCTGAAGAAAGCGGAGCTAGTAAAGTTACTCAGTCTTTGGCTGTATCGATTAGTCAGCCATGGATTTTAGAGGCAAATAAGAAGTTTCTTGCAGAATATCGAATGGAGCAACAGCAAGATGTTCAATTTAATATTGATGGGTGGCAGTCAAAAACTCAAAATGGATCTGATGAAGAAGAATTGATTTTACAACAAGATTCATATTATGAAAATATACGACAACAGCAGTTGGCTGCGAATAAGCTTAATTATTGGTCGTTGTGGATCGGAATTGGTTTAGGATTAATTCTACTCATGAGTGGAGGAGAAGAAAGTTTAGGAAGTGCCGTAGTTTCTATTATTATTGGTATTGTAGTGTTCTTTTGGCAAAAAGGAAATGTTGCAAAAAAACGTGTTGCAATCAATGAAGAAATAGACACAAAAAAGGCTAAGTACAAAGAAGTATTGAGAGGCGTATTAGCTGAAGTCGTTGACTTAAAGACTGAAATATTTATCGAAGATTCAAAGTCTCAAAAACTTCAAAAAACAATTCAAGACATAACACCAGAAAGTTTCTCCAGTATTTCCGCTGATGTATCTCGAAACATAATAAATTAATTTAACATGAATACACAACCTATACAAAATCAATCTAATACTAATCAGGTTCAAGTTGAATCTCAAAAAAGTACAAAAGATAAAATAGCCAAGTTCCCTTCATGGGACATTGTGCCAAAATCACAATTTATCAATCCAAGGCTAAAGAAAAGTTGATACAGCTAAAAACATACTCTGATTGGTCTATTTATCTAGATAAATATGCTAATGGCGAAGATGCTATTTTGACAATAATTCAAAATAGCATCTTCGAATTAGATGCAGGTACGACCTTAAGGTTTTATGAAAAAATTCAACAGTCTTATACAAAAAGAAAAAAAGATATTTTTAATAAGTTCAATAGAGATATTACAATTTCTTCTGTTAAATCAAATAATGATTATATTATTATTTTCAGAAATTTAAATAAGTTACTATCAGGACTAAAAGACTTTGTGGAGATAAAAGCAATTCCTGACGATTTAAAAAAAATTCTATTACAGGATTTAGATGATTATATCGAAGACTTGAAAAAAAGATTTTCTAAAATTTTTATTAATAATGTAGAAGTATTGTCTTCGGTTAAATCTATTGGCCAAAGAACAAATATTTTAAATATTGAAACTCAATCTGATTTATTGAATTTAAATCAGTCAGCACCAAGAAAAATTATATTCTAATGTCTAATATCACCGAGTTTAAACAAAGTTTGTTGAGAATGTTTAGGGCTAGGATTCCCTTTATATCAATTTCAAGCATCGAAAGATCGAGAGTTATTGAAGTTATTGGACAACTATCTGAAGAAATTGGGATTCCGATATATGTTCATAGTTTATCACAGGGTACTTTTGACATCAAAACAAAAAAATCTGTAAATGATGACAGATCTGTAGCTGGTGGTATTGATTTTGCGGTGCAAAATATTTCTCAAAGGCAAAATTTAACTTTTGTATTTACTGACATAAATGATATAGAAGATGATAATATGTCTTCTAGGCACATTTATGATTGTGTTGTACAAGCTATTGAAAAAGGTGGATCTATCTGTATTATTACTACAAATAGCATTTGGCCGCAACTTCAAAGGCTTGGAATGACAATTACTCTTGATCCTCCAAACGAAGAAGAGATGCTTCAGATAATTCATGATTGCGTCAACCCATACAAGGGTAGTATTAAAATCGATTGGGAAGAATCTGATATGAAATTAGCTGCAGCAATTTTAGCTAATATGACAAAAATTGAAGCAGAGAATGTGTTGGCAACATTGATGGCTAAAGGAAGTCTTTTGAAAGAAGATATTACTGAGATAAGTAAGACAAAAGACCGGTTATTCAGCAATATATCCGGCCTAGAGAAAGTCAAGGTAGATCCATCACTTTTAAATGTTGCCGGATTAGATGGAATGCAAAAATGGCTCAATAATCAAAAACAATTATTAACTGCAGATTTAAAACAAAAAAAGATAAGACCTCCAAGAGGAGTTTTATTAGTTGGTGTGCCTGGTTGTGGAAAATCATTAAGCTGTAAATTTATTGCTGCAAATTGGAATCTACCATTATTTCGATTGGATTTAGCAGCAATTCAGGGGCAATATTTAGGACAATCGGAAAATAGATTAAAGGAAGCTTTAGCGTCTGCAGATAATTCTTCTCCATGCGTTTTATGGATAGATGAAATAGAAAAAGGATTATCTGGTGCGACAGGAAATAGTGATGGTGGAACATCAACAAGAATGGTTGGACAGTTTCTCTTTTGGTTACAAGAAAGTACAGCAAAAGTGTTTGTCGTAGCTACTGCTAATGATGTCAGCAAGTTACCTCCAGAATTATTACGTCGAGGTAGATTCGATGAATTGTTTTTTGTTGATTTACCTGCTGAAAATGAAAGAAGGGATATAATTAATTTATACATTGAGCGCAGTCAGCTTAATGTACCTTCTGAAAAAATGATTTCTACTTTAATTGCATTATCTGAAGGTTTTTCTGGTGCAGATATTGAAAGCGCTGTTCGAGAAGTTGCTGTCCAATCAGTTATTTATGGAGATAATTCAGTTAATGATGATTTATATCAAAAATGTTTTCAGAATGTTGTTCCATTGAGTAAAACAAGTCCTGAACAAATTGAAAATATTAGATTGTGGGGTAAAGAAAGGGCTGTGCCTGCCTCTGGCGTTAGTTGGGACAGTAGTATCGATCAGAAAGTAATTGGCAAAAGAAGTATTTTAATTTAATATATATGGAAAATATATTTTCTATTTGTAACCAGCTTAAGAGTGTTAGTAAAGTAAAAAAGCAGTTACTCTTAAATAAACCATTTAAGTTAATTGTAGATAATATTGAACTTGGTAGTTACATATTTAGGGCTAGTGGTGATGTATATATTTCCAAAGATGGCGATATCAGTTCAGGTTTCTTCCAAATTAATGAACAATCAGAAAAAATACAAATTGAATATCAAAAACAAATTTTCATATATGATATTATCTTCATGAATGAAGTGATATTAGTGACTAACTCTTCTCAGGGAGTAGTTTCTATTTTTTTAGGTGATAGTAACATAGAAAATGTTGAAGAATATCTAAACGGCTTAACTCTTCAGCCAAAACCTGCTGAAGAATCTATTGCATCTGTTGAAAATAACATAAACGAAACTCAACCTACTTCTCAAAAAAAATCTAGCAATAAAATTCTAATTTTTATTATTTCGACACTCATTATCATTTCGCTATTATTTTACTTTTTCATAAATAAGAAAGCTAATGATACATTGCCAGAAAATGATTTGAAATACAAGCAAATCGTTTTAAAAATATATGAAAACTTGAATTTGCGAAAAGATGATTCAGTCTTTTATTTATATGCTGATACGATAAATTATTACGGAAAAATAAATACATTAAAGTCGGATGCTGTTATCGATTATCGAAATCTAATAACAAATGTGATTCAGGATTTCAAATTAACAGTTGATACCATGTCGATTGTAGTTACAAGTAACAATGTAGATAGTACTGTAATAGTAACAGGAATTGTAATCCAAAAAAGCACCCTAATTAAAAATTCAATTCCATATACTTATAGAAGTAATTTTGAATATAGGTTTAATAGATTTGGAAAAATTAATTTTATTAATGCTACAGTTACTCAAAAAGATATAGACTACAATACAATAATTGGTTCGTCGGATTCAGAGCTCATTTTTAGTAATGAAATACAGGCTTCTGAATTTTTAGTCAGAAATTTTGGAAGGCTTTATGATATGAATTTTAATGATGACTACAGAAATGCTATTTCTATTGGGTTAGTTAAAAAAATTGGTTCAAATAAAATCGTATTCGATTATAATTCACCTTCTAGGTCATTTAAATTTACCGACTTTGTCGATAGTTTAGTTGCCAATAAATTTATTCTAAAAAACTTAAACAGAGTTATTTTATCTAATGGTATGATTTCTGAGTTATCGGTTACTATTGATAATTTAGAAAGTGCAACCACTGCAGAAATATCAAGCGCAGGATATTATTTTATTAATGCCACTAATGATAATCTGGTTTATTTTTACACATCACCAAATGAAATTGATAAAAGACAATCTTATTTTAATTCAAGGGAACAAGTATATGTTAGTTCGATTGAAAATGGATTTGGTTATATTGAGTTCACAAACAATAAGGGCCAAACATCTAAAGGTTGGATCAGATTGCAAGATTTGTCGGTCAATTAATATTTCCTTTTTGGAGAAATCTTGTCAAAACTATGCCCTCATTTTTTGAGTAAGTAGTCGTACAGCTAAAATCTCAATTTCTGAGTTAGTTTTTCAATAAAAAACCAACAGGAACCTCCAACCTGCTTCTCCAAGACTTTTCGGAATGGTCCTGTCCGGGCCAAGAGCGGCTTATCCACTGGCTGTTGCTGTATTTCTTTTGTTTCATAATAGCATCAACCTGTACTTGCAATGAGGCATACATCGAATCTAGTGTTTCAGTGCCATGATCAAAATAAATTTTATGTTGCTTAGGGGTTGGCAAATGCTGTTTTAAGTAAGCAAAAAATATAGCAGGTACTGGATTGTTTTCCATAGATAATAGTCCGGGCCAATGGGTAGATAAGCAAGCGGCTCCTCCAAAAACGGTTGGATACTCACATAGTGCGTAGAGTGATATTAAACCTCCCATGCTACTGCCTGCTACAAATGTATTTGATACGTCTGTTTTGGTGCTATAAGTTTTATCAATAAAAGGCTTTAATTCTTCTACCAAAAATTTGAGATATTTATCTGACGAAATAGCAAGTCCCGAAAAAATGGATTGACCACCGCTACGGTAGGCATCGTAAACAAGTTTTTGATTTTCTTTGGACAAAGCTTCAAAAGGTTTTTGAGGAAAATATTCGGCATGTCTACTTTTTCCTCCATTCCAAACACCTACCACAATGCATTCTCTAATTTTTTGTTGTTGCATTAGTTGGGTTAAAGTTTCGTCAACACCCCACTCTTGTTTATTCCAGGTAATACTGCTGTCAAAAAGCATTTGCCCATCATGCATATACAATACGGCATATTTTTTTGTTGGCGTATAGTTGTCGGGTAGCCAAACATCTACATTTCTTGCAGGTACATATTTTGAACTAAAATTTTCGATTCGAACAATACGGCCACTGCTTGGTGTAGGCAGCTGCGCAAAAGCATTGAACTTGTTAATAAACAAGAATAGGCAAAGTAGAATGGAAATCTTTTTCATTTTAAAATTATAATTAACGAATTATTTTTATTTTTCAATCACCCAACTTCCCTCTTTAATTTCTGCTTCCAATTCTCCTTCGTCCCATCCGCAATAGCCAATAAAAAGTTGAATTTCTTGTTCATTTACACCGTTTGTATTTATTGCCTCTATCACATCCTCCATCTTTCCGCCTAAATAAAAATCACTATGTATTTTTTCACCTCCAGAAATAATATCGGGGCGTTTATGCAACACAAAGAGGTGATCTGTATCTACCGGTCCGCCATCTCTTAATAGATATGGTTTACTATGGTTAAATTCTATGAGTTCATGTAACGACTTATGTAAGGGCTTATTGGTTACAAAACCCGTAGTTCCTTCGTTGTCATGTTTAACAATCAAAATGGTGGTTTCCTCAAAAATACTGCCAATTAAAGCATCTGTGCTTTTGATGATTAATCCGGCTTTTAAATCGCTCATAAGTTCGTTATTGGACTTCAATTTAATTTAAAATATTAAGTAAGAAAAATAGTAAACACTTTTGCTGTTAATAGGGCGTTAATTAAAGCTTATACACAAGTTAAAATCAACAAGTTGATGCATGAATCGTTTAGATATAGTTGAAATTTGAATTCAATCTAAAACTAAACTTTAAACTATGAAATCATCAATTTATTTATTAGCGATGCTATGTCTTACATCGTCATCATGTACCATTATTCGTCAAGGTGAAGTAGGTGTTAAAAGAAGATTGGGAAAAATAGATCCCGAGTATGTGCAACAGGGCCCAAAGGGATATAATTTTTTAACAACAACAATTATCAAAGTCCCAACAAGAACGGTAAATATTGAAGTAAAGCCAGATTTGCCATCAAAAGAAGGTTTAACCATTAGATCTGAGATTTCAATATTGTACCGAATGAAACCAGAGGCAGCGCCAAAAATTATTCAAAATATTGGACTCAACTACGAGAGTGAAGTAATCTTGCCTGTGTTTAGATCTGCTTCTGCAGATGTTACTGCAAAGTTTTTGGCAAAGGATATGCACAGCGGCGAAAGAGGGCAAATTGAACAGGCCATTCGTAAACAAATGACAGATATTTTAGAGCCTAAAGGATTTGTTATTGATAATGTTCTGATGAAAAGCATTAATTTACCTAGTGGACTAGCAAGAACAATTGAAGAAAAACTACAGGCAGAGCAAGAAGCACAAAGAATGGAGTTTGTAAAAGAAAGAGAGAAAAGAGATGCTGAAAGAAGAATCATTGAAGCAGAAGGAAAAAAAGAAATTGCGCGCATACAAGCAGAAGGTGAAAGAAACGCATCAATAATTCAAGCAGAAGGTAGAAAGTCAATCATTGAGATTGAAGCGTTGGGTAAAGCAAATGCTATGAAAATTGAAGCAACAGCAGTAAAAATGGCAAATGATACCATCAATAAAACACTAACACCAACCATTTTAAAATTAAGACAAATTGAAGCTTTCCGTGCGCTATCAAACAGTAACAATTCAAAATTAATTTTAACGGATGGTAAAACACCATTCTTATCACTTCCAGATAATTTTTAAAAATGAAAACAGTACTCGTTTTTGGAATCGGAAAAGTGGGCACGCTCGTAGGCATTTTGCTGAAACAGCGTTTTGATGTTACCGGGTTTGATAAAAACATACCCGCCGAGCCTATTGGATTTGAATGTATCCAAGGAGATATTCATGATCAGGCACTTTTGGAAAAAACCATTCCAAAATTTGATGCAGTGGTGTCGTGTATGCCCTATAATTTAAATCTTTCAATTGCCCTTATTGCACATGCGCATGGCGTTCATTATTTTGACTTAACCGAAGATGTTCCTACAACGGATATGATCATGCAATTGTCAGAAACTGCAAAAGCAGTGATGGCGCCGCAGTGTGGACTGGCTCCCGGATTAATTGGAATTATAGGTGCCAACCTAGCTAATCGCTTTACTAAACTTCGCGACATAGAACTTCGTGTGGGTGCATTACCACGCTATCCCAATGGACTGCTGGCTTATTCCTTTACATGGTCGCCGGCCGGTGTAATTAACGAGTATATTAACGATGCAGAAGTGATTCATAACAGGGTTAGAAAAATGGTTCCTTCACTAGATGGAATTGAAAGTATTAATATTGAAGGAAGGGATTATGAGGCCTTTACTACCTCGGGTGGTTTGGGTACCATGTGCCGCACTTACGAAGGAAAAGTAGATACCTTAAATTATAAAACCATCCGATACCCAGGACATGCGCAGCTCATGCGTTTTCTTTTGTATGAATTAATTTTAAAAGAAAAGCGTGAACTGGTAGAAACCATTTTAACGGAGGCTAAACCTCCAGTAGCAGATGATGTAGTGCTGGTGTATGCTGTTGTTGAAGGATGGAAAGGTGAGGCTCTTGCCAGAGAAGAATACTACCGTTCATTCCATCCCATTGATATCAATGGAAAAAAGTGGAGAGCCATTTCATGGACCACGGCCGCATCAATAGCTGCCGTGGTGGAAATGGTAGCCGATAAAAAGTTGCCTCAAAAAGGTTTTATTAAGCAAGAAGAGATTGATTTTAATACCTTTATGGAAACAAAGAATGGACAATTATTTA
>JACCDN010114565.1_pt1 | contig 14088 bp, 14 predicted proteins | sample 7441691 | NCBI WGS metagenome assembly JACCDN01 (sample SAMN15323439, study PRJNA562643) | freshwater metagenome | isolation source: river surface water | place: USA:Blue River Watershed | collected 2017-08-16
ACAGAAAACAAATCAGCCACGGAAGCTAGAAAACAATAGCTTCAACAGCTATTAATAACAAGAAAATAATTCAGAAAAACTACAAAAATTTAAACGGGTTTTGATGTGGGATTTGCGACAGTGCCTTAATAGACTTATTGATTAGAGGCATAATTAAAAAATGAGGGGCTAAAAACCTACTTTCCGCCCCAGTTTCAAAGCTTTCCAAGTTTTTTCTGTTATCTCAAAATAGAGACCTCTAAATTTCAGTCAAAAATATGGCTAAAAACTTGTCCAAAATGTCACCTAATTTCGGTTAAAAAGAATGGTAAAAAAAGAGGTAAGAAAGCCTATCGATGTGAAAGTTGTCATTACCGATGGATGGTAAAAAGTAATCATCAGTTTAATTACCTAAAAGCCTACAAAAAGTGGCTCTACAACCGCAGAACAATCTCAGAAATCTCTGTTTAGATCTTGATGTTTCTTATCCGAAGTTAGTCAAAGAGTTTGATGAGTTTGATGTCTCTGAAGGCTTGCAGGAAGTTGCTTTGGACGATTTTTCTAAATCAATAAATCTCTTAATTGATGCAACTTTTTTTTGGCAGAGAGTATGGCTTTTAGTTTTTCATGATTGCCAAAAAGTGATCTATTTTAAAGAGGTTAAAACCGAATCAGTTAAAGACTTTCACGAAGGAGTAAATGCTCTCAAAGCCTCTAATTACAGCATTCTAAGCGTTACAATTGATGGCAGATGAGAATACATCAGCAACATCAGAAAGTTGTTGGGAAAGATTCCAATTCAAATGTGTCCGTTTCCTAAATCAAAGAAATGATTTTGGACACCATAGAAACAGCGCCTTGAGATCGATTGATTCAAACATGTTTTATCTCTTCACCTACGCCGACGTTAAAAACTCAAATATTCCGCCAACAAATAATCATCTGGAAGGGGTGTTTGGACAGAATAAAAATACACCGCGGTTTGGATAAAAATCGGAAGAAAAAAGCAGCGAGATTTTTGCTGAAAAACTGGGGGCGGAAGTGAGAAAAAAACCACCCATTTTTTTAATTATACCATAGAAACGCTAGAACGTTTTCGAATCGTAAATTACGAGAGATAAAAATTTAATCTTCTTGGAAAAAGCATCATATTTTGACCGAATAATTTTGATCGGAAGAAATGCCAAATTCACAAACAACCTGTTCTCATAGCTTGAACCATTTACGCAGTAAGTTTTTCTGACAAATTCCAACAAGGTCGGAATGATGACGAAACGCTCTCTTTTAATAAGAATCGCACCTCGCTTTTTGTTTTTCTTTCTCTCTTTTTCTTGAAGCTCAAATTTGAAATTTCTGATACGATACTTTAGTGGTATCGAGAAAGACCCATCACAAATCTTTTTGTATAAATATTGGAACTTCGTGAAAGACATGTAGCACTGAATATTGAATTTCAGGCCGGAATTTTCCTCGATAAAACGAGCATATTTATTGGTGTGGATCCCGTTATTGCAGTAATCCAAAAAGATAAAATTATTTACTAAACACAACTCAGATTGTTTGATATTTTTTTCGTTAAAATCTGACCAATCATCAAACTCAATATCGTCAAATTTTCTTTTGAAGGCGCTGTAGCAAAAATATTGCTCAGGTGCAAAACGGAAATTCAAATGCTCTCCCGGTTTTCTGTCTGGAAATTTTAACTTATATTGAGAAAAAGCTGCTTCATCTTCAATCAGAGGAGTTGCTGCAAAGAAGGTTCTGATATCACTAGTTAAGCCAAAGTAAAACCAGTCAGAAAGACAAAAAGGTAGAGGATAATTATTGTCAGTATCAGAAAAAATCTTGGTGGTAAGTGATCCGGAAATGATTCGATGCTCAAGCAGTTTATATTTTTCTATTCTTTGCGGAAATGCGTCAAAATAATCCAAGAATTTAGCATGATGCATTACCAAGTCACTTCTGAGCTTCATGGCATATTTAGTATTGACGGCTTCAAGACCATTTTTGATGGAAAGAAGTTGGCGATTTATATTGGTGTGAATCGCCCCAACCTTATCACAAATGAAAGAGCCGGGATCTTTGCTTAAAATCAATTTATCGTAATCAAGTTCCGTAACATCCGATCCTTCCCAAGTTGAAAGAATTATCGTGGCACCAGGTAAGAATTTTCTTATGCTTTTTAACGATTGTGCAGTTTCAACTTTCACTACCGGACCTTGAACGATAATGGAAATATCAGAATAGCTTATCTTCGTCATAATGATTTTTTAGTTTAAAACTTTTTTGAGATTTTCTGCGGAGAGATCGGCAATTTTCTGTTGTAGGTCTTCCAGACCAATCTTGATCTGGTTATATTCTGTCTGGTTCATGGTAACCGCTTTTTTCATAGCTCCGAACAAATCATCATCTTCATAAACAACTGCGTTGGTTGTATCAAATCCCGAAGTTTCAGCAAAAAGGCTATTGATTATGTAAGGCTTGTTAAAAGCCATAGACAAAAGATTTGAGCCACTGGAAAGATCATAAGAATACATAAAATGTCTCTCATGTTTTGGATCGAGAAGCGAGAGCATAAAATCGCAATTCTCGATTTCTTCATGCAGATTTTTGAAATCTACCTTACCTCTGATTTCCACGTGACTTGCCAGATCTGCATCAACTTTTACATTTCCAGACCAGCCGATAAAAATAACTTTGAAGGATGTAAATCCATTATTCAGTAACTCTCTTGCAGCTTGGAAAAGTAACTCGTAATTTTTTACTCCCGGCTCAATTCTGCCAACCGACAAAAACCGCACCATTTCTGCTTTCGACTTATCTTTTTTTACTTTGCCATAGTAATGTGGGCTTAGTGTTGGGTAATTGTTGGTTTTGAAATTCGATAAAACGAAAAGCTGATTATTGTCGACGTATTTTTGTAGGTTAAATTCTTTTATTGAGAAAAGTGAGTGCACCATGATGCAGATTTTGTCTTTATAGAGCTCTCCATTTTTACCAATGGCACTAACAAAATCTTGTACTACCGCATCATCATCAGCTATGATGGTGGTCGCAACAAATATTTTTTTATATTTTGTGATTTGCTTATGGCAGGAAAAAATATTTGCCAAAGAGCTGAAGTAAAAAAAACCAAAAGCCTTATAATTAAGGTGGCGTGAGCGGTAGAAAGGATCGATGCTCAAATTATGATTGCTCAGCAAGACGTCGCATTTATACCCAAGATCATTAAAATATTTTATATATCCTGGAAGCACTTCAGAATGATAAAACATATTTCCCTCAACGATCAGAACAGTATTGTCAGGAATCTCTCTAAGAGAAAATCTAAAAACTTTGATGCAATCTTTGAGGTAGAGAAGCGCTGAATGTCTTAATAAAAATCTTCTTAAAAATTTTCTGGAATTCTTGTCTGGAATCAGGAAGCACAGCAGATGAACAAAAATACGTTTTACAATTTTCATGGTTGTTAATTTGTATTACGGTTAAGTACTCTTAATTTTGTGGAATTTAACAATGGATTTAGTAAAAACTTGCGGGGATGTAGAGCAGATATTTATAAGAGCCCTAAACAATCATGGTTCTGATTTAACCAACCTCTCCTAACCTAGCCAATCTCCTCAACTGAGTTAGTTTGCGCAATTTATAATCCCTAAACTTTTAGTCAATAACGTTATGTATCTTGTCATTGGAGCATCTGGTTTTGTCGGGCCCTACCTTTTAAAAAATATTTTACGAAATACCGAAGATGAAGTCATCGCTACCTACCGCTCCAAAAAAGCAAATATTGATGATAAAAGAATATCGTGGCATCAGCTCGATGTAGAAAATTCCGCTGAGGTTGAAAGTTTTTGTGCCGATTTAAAAAATAAAAATACGCCGCTAAAAGTAATATATTTGTTAGCAATTAGCAGCCCTGATTACGTAGAAAAAAATCCGCAATTAAGCTTTGGTGTGAACGTAACAGCACTAGAAAATCTCATTGGAAAAATACCCAACATTAGCACTTTTTATTTTGCTTCAAGCGACAGCGTTTACGGCGAAAGTATTGGTAGTCGCATTTTCAGTGAGAACGATGCTTTGAAGCCGGTCAATCAATATGGAGAACAAAAAGCTTTAGGAGAAAAAATAGTTTTGGCACTTGGACAAAATATTTTGCGCCTTCCTCTGATGGTCGGAAAATCGATGTGCGATAAAAAGCATCTTTACGACGTGATAGTGGAAAATTTATCTTCGGATAAAGAGATCGAAATGTTTTCAGACTCTTACAGAAATTGTATTGATTTTAATCAGGTGGCGAAGTTTACCATAAACCTGATTGAAAAATATCAGTATAGCAACGTAGGTATTGTAAATTTATGCTCTGACGAAGCCATATCGAGATATGATTTAGCGTTGCTGATAGCTAAAAAATTTTCTTACAAAGAAAGTTTGATAAAGCCGGTAGAAAGCGAAACCGGGCAAGTCTTTACTGCAAAAAGAGCAAAAAAAACTCTGCTTGATAATTCCAAGCTGAAGCAACTTTTAGGCTTAGATAAAATTGCAATTGAGGTATGAAATGCAGCTTTTGTAGTAAGCTCCATTCGCAAGAACTTCGTTTTCGAAAAATTTATTTAGATTAAGAAATGCAGCCATTTTCAGAAAAAACCCGTATTTATCTTGGTAAAAAGGCACCAGATGATTCATATGACATCGCTACTTTATCTCGTAACGACCTGTTCCGCTTTCCTGCTTCACATCACCAAAAATACAAAATAGTTGACGCAACCGAAGATGATTTTTCAACCCATCTAAACTGGAGACACGAGCTTGATGAAATGGTTCGCTTAATCGGCGAAGAAGGTTTGCTGAAAATACGCTGCGGTCAGAATGTTAACATGAATATTCTTTCTGTAAAAAATTTTCTAGGCAGGAGACTTGGACTTGAGGTGACGATCGTAGATGAATCGCCGCTATGGGCGAAGAAATTTTCCGCTAAAGAAAAATGGTCAAAAGAAGAATATATCACCACCACCACTTTCCGCATTAAAAGAAAGAACTTAGAAATTTATCGAGATAAAAGCTGGTCATTCGCTGTTCTAACCACTGGAAAGAGGATAGAAAATGTCGTAAGATTTTGCGCCTCAATCAGAAAACTTGATCCCAACAATCAACATCAAATCCTCATCTGCGGCCCATATAACGACAGTTATCAGCAATATGGCGCCGAATACACTCCTAACCTTGAGCAATATCGCGATGATTATGCTGAAATTTGCGCAAAGAAAAATTCCATCATCGATCACGCCAAAAATCAAAATTTACTCATTTGCCACGACCGCTATTTTTTAACCGAAAATTTCTTCGAAGGTTTTGAGAAATACGGATATGACTTTGATTTTCTGAGTGTTGATACGATCGAAGAAAGCACCAACGCCTGGTTTCAGCACTATGTGAAACTGGGCTACATCAAACATAGCTTTAGATGGCACAAAGAATGGTATTGCTTCAAAGATAAAAATTTCGTCAGAGATAACGAACTCTACCCCGTTTTCATCAATGGCGGATTAAATATTTTTAAAAGAGATGTAGTGAAACAAATTCGCTACAACCCATGTTTCTTCTGGTATCAGGTCGAAGATGTTGAGCTGTCGATGGAATTTATGAAACATCACTTAATTCCTAGATCTAACATGTTTTCTACTGTCTTAACAGCGAAGAGAAATCGTGATGCCTTCGGAATTAATATCGAAACTTATGAAGATGTGAATGGCGGTGAAATCCGCGTTCCGAGAAAAAAGTTGAGTAGATATAAAAGATTGCGCCGAGGAGTTTTTAAAAAGTTTTATCACTTCCTAACTAACAAAAAGCTCCTCGACTATCTAGAAAAGGAAGTTCTGAGAATGTAGTCAAACTCTTATACGCGCAGACCGCTCAACAACAATTGGCAAAAAGTTTTTTATCATTATGGCGCTGTCGCAAATCAACTTTTTAGTCGAACTTTTCGCAATTCTAAATTTTTTGAAACGCACGTACATCTAGGTACGTTTACCTTTCAAAAAATTCAGAATCACAAAAATTTCTTAGAAAAACTTGATTTGCGACAGTGCCATTATGCTTAACCTCAGACAAAAGATCACAATTGTAAGAACATCCATCGGTAATTACAAATTGCGCATCAATAGGCTTACTTATCTCTTTTTTTGCCATTCTTTTTAACCGAAATTAGGTGACATTTTGGACAAGTTTTTAGCCATGTTTTTTTGACTAAAATTTAGAGGTTTCTATTCGGAGAGAATAGAAAAAACTTGGAAAGCCTTGAAGATGAGGCGAAAAGTAGGTTTTTAGCCCCAATTTTTTTAATTATGCAGCAGTTTCTATTCTATAGCCGCAGTTATAGAATTCATGGTACGCTTCACCCTTTCATCAAGCATGTTGGGATCTGAATAGAGAGCGATAAACAAATCGCATCGAGCCAACATTTCTTTCACCTTTTCTTTGGGTAATCCGACATAAGTATATTCGTTTTCTGCTATTATTGTGTGTGCTGCATCAGAAATTCCGCTGTCAAATATGCGATCTTTAAATTCGAGACCGAAAGAGTCGCTAATTATACACATATTTAGTGCCGGGGCGCCGCTTTTCTTATACTCGTAATAAGGGTATTGATAGCCGCTTTTTTTCAATTGGAAAAGCATGTTTTGCAGATTAGCTATGTCAGCTTCGCGTGAAGTTGGAACATCAGAATAGCTAATTTTTTCTATGCTCGGCAGGGAATATTTTACGGCGTAAATTTTTTCTATTTTATGCATAATCGCAAACATCTGATCGGCGCAACCAACGTGATTAAGGTGAATGCCGGAAAAAGAATAAGCCTCCGGTCCTTTGCCACGCTTGCTCTTGGTATATTCGCTGCCGTTAAAATAGTTAACGCCAAGTTGCTTGAAATTATCCTCGTATATTTTGCTGATATCAAACTCATTGGGATCGTCGAAGAATTTTAAATATGCTGTTTTCTGATCGGCGAAGTAATCGGTTTTTGATCCAGCCATGGTAAATATAAATTTCTTGCCGCGGTGTTCCAAAATTTTTTGCAGTTTAAGTACAGCTTCAAACGTGCCTTTGGTATTTTCAAGATTTGCGAGATACTTCTTTTTCTGAACTGAATCCAATTCGTAATGACCAAAAAGTTGTCCGGTTTTAGTATTGAGAACGTCAAATATTCTATAGGTAAAATGTCCAAAATTGGCCAAATAGTAGGTGGTGTTTCTCAATCGAAATAGAAAGTTGCGGCCAAAAAATTCTCGGCCGATCCATTTTTCAAAATCATTTTGGTATTGTTTGTTGCGATATTCTTTGAAGTTGAAGCGCGGGGCAGGTGCGCCATTCCTTGCCTCAACGCCGGCAAGTCCTTTTCCCGGATCTTTAAGGTTAATTATGTAGAGTGATGGCAGGAGCATGAATACCAGGCAACTAACCAAGAATATTTTTTTGCCGGAATGCGTCATTTCTAAAACCTAAAATAGATGTTCGGACTGTATCCGGTTGTTAGGGCAAAAGAATAAGATAGGACAAGAATTAGAAACAGCCACGCCAGCCAATAAGGATTACTGCGGTTTTTGATCCGCCATTTAGCCAGAACTGGGTAAGAAAAAATCGCTGCAAAGATGAATATGAAACAATCGGTGAAGCTTAGAAAATCTATTATCGTAACGAAAGATGACATGGGAGTGCCTCCGCCGGTAAACATCAAAGAAAGGTATTCGGTGGCGTATGAAATGTTTGGGCTACGAAATATAACCCAGCCGATAATGGTGAATAAAAGTAGGTAAAGATTGGCGCACCAGCCGGGCCAGCGATCAATAATTTTTTTAAGACCAAATCTTTCTACCGCGAGTCCAACGCCGTTATAAGCTCCCCAAACGATAAAGGTCCAAGAAGCGCCATGCCACATTCCGCAAAGTATGAAGACGATTAAAAGATTGCGGTAGGTCTTCAACTTGCCGCGTCGATTGCCACCGAGCGGTACATAAAGATAATCACGAAACCAGCTTGATAGTGAAATATGCCAACGGCGCCAGAATTCGGTCACTGATTTTGATGAGTAAGGCCAGCGGAAATTTTCGAGGAAAGGGAAGTTGAATATGCGGCCCAGACCTATCGCCATGTCGCTATATCCGGAAAAATCGTAATAGATTTGGAAGGCATAAGCTAGTGCTCCGATCCAAGCCATCATTGTGGGCAGTTCAGCTATTGGGGTTTGAAAGGTGAGGTCGGCGTAAACGGCTAAGCTATCTGCGATCAAAACTTTTTTACCAAGTCCAATGATAAATCTTTGTAATCCGCGATATACGTTGTCGAAGCGCAATGCGCGATCTGGAAGAGCCAGCTCGATGGTTTTGTATCTTAAAATCGGTCCGGCGATCAAGCGCGGAAAAAAAGATACATACATTATGAATGTAGAAAGTTTTCTATCTGGTGCAACGGCGCCGCGCGAAACATCTATTAAGTAGGATACTAGCTCAAAGACGTAGAAGGAGATTCCGATAGGTAAAACAAGTTTTTTATATTCTATGCTGCCGTAATTCGTGAAAGAGTTGAGCAGGGAATTCAAGTTCTCAAATAGAAATCCTAAATATTTATAAAATACTAGTGCGCCGATATTGATGATAATTCCAAGAGTGAGAATCAGGTGTTTGCGGCGTTGGCTGAGAGATTTGCTTATCGCTAATGCAGCAAAGTAAGAGACAAAAAGCAGCGCAAGCATAACGAGCAGCGCCCGAGGTTCGCCCCACGAATAAAAAAACAGTGATAGTGAGATTAGGACAGCTGTCTTTAATTCGTCTCTCACCAGCCAGTATGCTGAAAGTACTAGTGGCAGAAACCAACACAAAAATATTGGAGATGAAAATACCATTTTGTTGATTAGTTGTGACTTAAACTGCGAATCAGATTCGCATAATCATTTTTATTCGTAATCAGGAAATTTCTGCCAATCTTGGCGTTTTGTCCTGCAGCAATATCACTGTATTTGTCACCGATCATTATTGATTTTTCTGGATCAATATTAAATTCCGCGATCGCTTCTAAAAGCATGCCGGGGTTGGGTTTGCGGTTGAAAGAATCTCGGCGGTATTTTTCATTTTTAGCTTCGTTGTGATAAGGGCAGTAAAAAGTTTTGGTAATTTTTATGCGGCGTTTCTCAAACTCATTTTTCATCCATTTGGTTAGATCGAGAAACTGTTCTTCGCTGTAAAAACCTCGTGCTATTCCGGCCTGATTAGTGACTACGATTAATAAAAATCCGAGTTTTTCTGCTTCTTTACAAACCTCGAAAATTTCTTCTACGAAATGGAATTTCTCTTTTTCAAAAACATATCCGTAATCAACGTTAATGACGCCATCGCGATCGAGAAACAGTGCCTTGTTTTTGATTAAATTGGGTAATTCGATTTGGGCCTTTTTATAATCATCGGGAATGCCGATATCGATAAAATATTCATCTGCAGCAAATCCATGAGGATCTAGTTGTTCTAGGTGTTTCGTCAAAAAATCATTTTCAAAAGAGAAGCTTTGCGGCAGCGAAAACTTTTCAAAAATTTCCGGATTTAAAACGTAAATTCCACCATTGATAAAACCGCTGGTTTTTGTCTCGGATTTTTCTTTAAAAGCGGTTATTAAAGAATTTTGATCAACCTCTACTCGTCCGTAGCGACTGCAATCATCCATCTTGCGCAAAACTATTGTGAGGTCTTTTTGATGAGCTTGTAAAAGTTTTTTGTAATCAACCTGTAAGAAAGTGTCGCCGTTAATTACCAAGCAGGGACGGCTTTTATCGATAAATTTAAGAGAGTTTACAATTGCTCCGCCGGTCCCAAGAGGGCTATCTTCTCTGGCATAAGATATAGTTATTCCCAGGTAGGAATTGCCAAAATATTCGACAATTTTTTCCTGCAAATAACCTACGGAAAGTACCACATTTTTTACGCCGTAATTTTGCAAATTTTGCAACAAGTAAGCCAAAAATGGTTTTCCCGAAATGTCAGCCAGGGGTTTTGGTACATCTTTTATAACGGCTTGCAATCTGGTTCCAAATCCACCAGCAAGAATTATTGCCTGCATTATTTGTTTTTCGGATTGTGAGTTGCTCCAAAAAAATCATCTTCGATCAGGGCGCAAATAATGTGACCTGCGGCAATGTGTCCCTCTTGAATTTTGGGCGTTTCATCTGACGGGATATTGATTTGGTGATCAGCAGCTTGACCTATATTGCGACCGTCTTGTCCTAAAAATCCGACGGTAATAATTTTTTTTTGCTTGGCAGATTTAAAAGCTTCGAGAACATTTTTGCTTCTTCCTGAAGTTGAAATTCCAATCAAAATATCGCCTTCTTGACCTAGAGCCTCAACTTGTCGCGAGAATGAATGAAGGTAACCATAATCATTTCCAATCGCCGTTAAAGCTGAAGTGTCAACGGTTAAAGAAAGGGCGTTGAGAGCGGGGCGATCGTAAGAAAGTTTACTGACTAATTCTGCAGCAAGATGTTGCGAATCGGCGGCGCTACCTCCGTTGCCACAAAACATAATTTTTTTGCCGCGGCGTAAAGATGCGATACAAACTTGCGCGATTTGCTCCATATTTTTTTGCAATTTTTCATCGCGCAGCATTTTTGTAAAAACTTCCTGAGATTTTGTTAGTTCGGAAATGATGTAATTTTTCATAATTATTTATTGATCCTCCAGCTTTGCGAGCCCTCGTCCACAAAGTGACAAGGCATTGTGCGACCTTCTTTTTCCTGATCGAGTAAATGTAAAATCTTCATACGTTTTGATGGTGGAACTAAAAACATAATGAAGCCACCGCCACCAGCGCCGGAAATTTTTCCGGCCATTGCACCGTTATTCATTACCATGTCATAAATGCGGTCAATATTGCCGTTGGAGATTTTTGATGAAGAAGATTTTTTTGCTTCCCAACCGCGCTGCATTGATTGCGCTATCGATCTTATATTGCCTTTCAATAAAGCCTCTTTCATTTCGAAAGCTTCATTCTTCATCGCCAACATCGACTCCATTGTTTTTTTCGAGTTGTTTTTGATGTTGGTATGTTGTTCTTCAATGATTGCGCCGGAATCGCGCGAAACGCCAGTGTAGAATAAAATTAAAGATTGCTCAAGTTCAGATAAAATCCAGCGGCGTACTTTCAGCGGATTGATAATGGTTTTGTCATCTTTAAAAAATTCCATAAAATTAACGCCGCCGAAAGTTGCGGCATATTGATCTTGTTTGCCGCCTTTCATGCCTAGATCTTTGCGTTCAATTTCGTAAGCCAGATTGGCAATGTCGTAATCACCAAAGGGAATTGAGAGAAGTTCAACAAAGGCTTTAATGATTGAAACAACCAGAGTTGAAGAAGATCCAAGTCCAGATCCTGGAGGTGAATCGCAGTAAGTAGTCATTTTAAAAGAGCCGATTGGTTGGCCCTTGTTATAATCACGAACGATGCGGTTATAAATTGCTTTATGCAGTCTTAAGTTTCCTGTGGGATCTATGTAATCGGTAACCGCAGTTTCAAAAGTTTCGTTAATGTCGTCGGCGATGAATTGAATTTTACCATTATCTTTTGGTTTAATTGTGCAGCAGGCGTAGAGATCGATTGTAGCGTTTAACACACAGCCGCCATGTAGAGAATAAAAAGATTCTATATCAGTTCCGCCGCCAGCAAGGCCGAGACGTAGTGGCGAGCGTGATCGAACTAAAAATAACTCTGACATTTTATCTGGTTAAAAATTTTTCACCTTTTGCAACACGTTCGCGCCAATAATCGAGCAAGTCTTGCATGATTTGCTCAAATTCAATTTCCGGTTTCCAGCCAGTATGTTGTTCAAATTTTTTGGTGTTTGGAATTTGCAGGTCAGCATCGATTGGACGAAGTCTTTCCGGATCAGTTTCGATTGTGATTTTTCCTTTCATTGTCGAAATCGAGATTAGGTAATCCAACATTTCACGAATAGTGCAGCTGAATGTTCCGCCAATATTGTAATATTCTCCGGCTTTTGGATTCACTGTCACTAGCATGTAATAAGCTTTCACAGCATCTCTTACGTCAGCAAAAGTGCGTAGTGATTCAAGATTCCCAACTTTTACAATCGGTGGAATTAAGCCTTTTTCAATCATGGCAATTTGTTTGGCGAAGGTGCTTTCAGCAAAAACATCGCCACGCCTTGGGCCGGTGTGAGTGAACATGCGCGTGGTCATAATGGTCATGCCATAAGCTTCGGCATAGTAGCGTCCGATCAAGTCAGTGCCGACTTTTGAAATGGCGTAAGGTGAGGCAGGATGAAAATTGCATTCTTCATCAATTGGCAATTTTTCTTTTGGTACGCGGCCAAACACTTCAGATGATGCACAAACATGGATCACTGGTTTTAATTCTGGTATTTTGCGCACGGCTTCAAGTACGTTGGCCGTTCCTTGAATGTTGGTTTCAAAAGTATCGAGTGGTGATTCAAAGCTGGTTTTCGGATAGCTTTGTGCCGCTAGGTGGAAAATATAGTCAGGCTTTGATTGTTTCATCACGTCGTGAATCGAAATGAAATCGCGCAGATCACCATAGAGCAGCTGAATGCGATCTTTGTTATTTATGCGTTCGATCATGTGATTGAGATTATCCATGGGGCTGCGCCAGCGGCACATTCCGTAAATTTTCCAATCGGTATTTTTTAACAAAAAATCGGCAAGATGCGAGCCGACCATTCCGGTAATTCCGGTAATTAAGGCGCGTTTTTTCATTTGGTTTTCTAATTTAATGTTTCGATGAATAAGTTATGGACAAAGACGGCATCGAATTCAGTTAATCGCCCCGTATGCGTTGGTTGGAATTTAAAATCATTTTCTCGATAAAAAGGTAATAAGTCAAAGAGAATATAATTCTTTTTGTGAAAGAAATCGAATATTTGGGAGTATCCCGCAGAATCGCGATATTTTTCGATGGTGGTTATTTCGATCAATACGGCTTTGACTTTTCCTGAATCAAAAAGGTGTTCAGCTCCTTTTAAAACTTTCGCCTCAAATCCCTGAACATCGATTTTCAGAAGAATGTTATCAAATTGGTTAAAGGCAGAATTATTCTCAAATTCACTATCAAGCGTTTTAACCGGAACCTCATATTCCTGCTTTACGGACTGATCAATACTGCCTTTGAAATATTGATATTTTTCAGATATTTCCATGAAAGAAGAGAGGCCAAGCAAGCCACCATTTTCTTTGATCTTCAAGGTTGTATTGCTGTCGCCGATGCCGATTTGTTTGTAATCAAAGTTGGAATGAGATTTTTTAAAATCTGCCAAAATATCGGAATATATTTTTAGCGGTTCATAGGCAAAAACAGAAACATTGGCGATAGATTTGTTGGTAAGTAAAATTCTGAAGAACCATGCATCACTTGCTCCGATGTCAATAATGAGAAATTTTTTATCTCTCACGATATAATTCATAACATTGAGAATTATATCGCTTTGACCTTTGGTGATAATTTTTTGACCAAGCTTGGCATTCAGGTTAGGATTGTAATTAGATGCTTCAAAAACCTCATCCAGGTAATTAGTAAGACTGTCGTTATTTGCGTTTTTTATGATGCGTACTTCTTGCAGAATCTCGTCCAGCTTTTCAACTTGCAGTTGATTAGTTCCGGATAATTTCTTTATCGCTTTGTAAGCGGGGCTGATTTTATAAAAAAATTCCCTGATTTTTTTTAATTTTTTATTGGTCATTTTTTTATTTAAAATTCGATTTGGCAGAGCGCTTAAATAAGCTGTTCGTAAATCTTCAAATCTTCGGGAGTTCCGGTTCCATGCATTCTGCTTTCCTCGATGTTAAAGATGCCGATTTTTTTACCGTCTTTGATGAGATGATTGTAAACCGGGCAAACGTAATATTCGTGATTAACTTTGTCACCACTTGCAATCATGTCGATGGCGCTATCAACGAAATATTTTCCTTTGGAAAAGAAATAAATTCCCACAGTAGCGCTGTTTGAAATTACGACTTTTTCTTTGACTTCGGTGACTAGTTTTTGTTCATCAGTTTTAGCGTAAGACCATTTTGAGTGGCTGCTTGGGAAGGTGAGGAT
>JACCDN010622047.1_pt1 | contig 14088 bp, 10 predicted proteins | sample 7441691 | NCBI WGS metagenome assembly JACCDN01 (sample SAMN15323439, study PRJNA562643) | freshwater metagenome | isolation source: river surface water | place: USA:Blue River Watershed | collected 2017-08-16
CTGCCGCCACCGATTGCGTCACGACCTATTAGCTTTAACGCACCAGCGGCGCTGCCGCCACCGATTGCGTCACGACCTATTAGCTTTAACGCACCAGCGGCGCTGCCGCCACCGATTGCGTCACGACCCATTAGCTTTAACGCACCAGCGCCAGCGGCGCTGCCGCCGCCGATTGCGTCACGACCCATTAGCTTTAACGCACCAGCGGCGCTGCCGCCACCGATTGCGCTATCACCCCTGATATCGCCGCCGCTGTTGCCACTGCCGCTCTTGCCACCCCGGCCAATTGCGCGTCTGGCACCCCCGCCTGTCATGCCTCTCACGCGCCTGCGGCCTATCGCGCCGCTTCCTATTCCTAAGACTGTATCTATCAGAGCTGCCAGAGCTGCGTCCCAAAGAGTTATGGCGTTCCCGCCAAAGCAGAAGCCTGTTTCGATAGCCGCTCCTTTAGCGCAAAAGCCTCTTAAATTCGGGATTGACCCCATTCCGGTGGTATCCCCTGTGATGGCTCTCGGTCGTGCTTTAAAAGCTCCGTCTGCCAAAAAAATGTCTGCCTCTGCCGTTATAAAACCCGCCGTTGCTGTCGTAAGGCCAAGCCTACCAAGAGTTTTACATCCCGATGCAAAGTCTAGGACGCTTCGGGGGGCTATAAAAAAACTGGCGCTTACGAACGGATATTTAAATCCTGGGCAATACAGGCCAACCCCAATGGCAAGTCCAGACATTCCTCCTGTCATTAAGCCACGGCCTTATGGTTCGTTTCCAACCAGCCAATCCTTTTACTTGCCTGATAAACCACCGGAAGGGGATACATCTCTGGTAGCGCAGATTCAGGAGCATCTCGAAAGACATCCTCCCATAGATGATCCTGATGAAGTTATTGCGGAAGATCTTTCAGTGAAGGATGCGAAGGAGCGATAAGGCTCAACTTTGACAGGAGAGTACAAATTTGTTTCGCCCCTTTCATCCGTGCGGTTAGTGAATCCCAGGGTCGGATAAGAACCAGCTTATGATCAGGGCGAAGCTTTGCCGTTCCCTTTTGAGATTGGATAAAATCAAGTAATCCCTGAATATTCGGGAATTGATGACCCCGAAAAACGATTAAGGCCCCTTTTGGTCCAATATCCAGTTTTTCAATGCCGGCCTGGCGACACAGCCCTTTCATTTCAATCAGTTCGAATAAATTGGATACTTCGCCGGGTAAGGGGCCAAAACGGTCGATCATTTCCGCCGCGAAGGCATCAATTTGATCCCGGTTATCCAGGGTTGCAATCCGGCGGTAAAGTCCAAGCCGCAAGCTTAAATCGGCAACGTATGTTTCCGGTATCAATACAGAGGCTCCCATATTAATTTGAGGCGCCCATTCGCAGCTGGAGGTAGTCCCAAATTCTTGCTCTGCCCGAACCATTAGGATCGCCTCTTGCAAGAGGTGCTGATATAATTCTACCCCCACTTCCCGCATATGCCCGGATTGCTCTTCTCCTACAATATTGCCCGTACCCCGGATATCCATGTCATAACTGGCCAGAGTAAAGCCCGCGCCCAGGTTATCCAGCGTCTGCATGACCTCCAGGCGCTTGGTCGCATTAGCGGATAAAATTTTACCTTCTGGTAAGGTCAGGTAAGCATATCCTTGCGTCTTTCCACGCCCCACCCGGCCGCGCAACTGATACAATTGCGCCAAACCGAACAGGTCTGAGCGATGGATAATCAACGTGTTGGCTGTTGCAATATCAATTCCTGATTCCACAATGTTGGTTGATAAAAGCAAGTCATAGGCTCGATCATAAAAGGCGTTCATGACTTCTTCCAGCTGGGTCGGGTTCATCTGGCCGTGCGCCGTAATGAGGCGAATTTCAGGGATAAGTCCTCTTAACTGCGCCTCTAATTTTGCTAAATCATCCAACCGCGGGCTTACGTAAAAAATTTGCCCGCCCCGGTAATATTCCCGTAAGACGGCTTCACGAATAACCACGCTATCATAAGGCATGACAAATGTGCGAACCGCCAAACGGTCAATGGGCGGCGTCGTGATCAGGCTCATTTCCCGCACGCCGCTTAAAGCAAGCTGGAGGGTTCGCGGAATAGGCGTTGCCGTTAAGGTCAGGACATGCACGTCCGTACACATCTTTTTCAATTTTTCTTTTTGCTTCACGCCAAAATGATGTTCCTCATCAATGATGAGCAACCCAAGATCCGTGAATTTCGTTTTATCTGATAATAAAGCATGCGTGGCAATGATAATCTGAACCTTTCCTCCCGCTACATCCTGGCGAATTTTCGTGGCGTGAGCCGACTTCACCAACCGGGAGATTTGCTCCACCCGGTAGGGAAATCCTTGAAACCGGTCGCGGAATGTGCGGTAATGCTGGCGGCATAGCAAGGTTGTTGGCACAATAATGGCAACCTGCTTGCCTTGGGAAACAGCGACAAAAGCGGCGCGTAAAGCAACTTCTGTTTTTCCAAACCCGACATCTCCACAAACCAGGCGGTCCATAGGTTTACCAGACGCCATATCATTTAAAACTTCTTCAATCGCCCGTTGCTGATCTTCTGTTTCCAGATAAGGGAAACGGGAGCAAAATTCTTCATATAATACGGGATGCCTCTCAAGAATTTTCCCTTCATGCAAGGCCCGTTCCGCTGCAATCTTAATCAGATAATCAGCGACTTCCCGAATCCGCTTTTTCACCTTCGCCTTGCGCAGTTGCCAGGCGGAAGAGCCAAGGCGATCCAGCTGGGCTGCTGCGCCGTCACTGCCATAACGGGTGATCATTTCAATATTTTCAACAGGCAGGAAAAGCTTGTCGCCGCCGTCATAAATCAGACACAAGCAGTCGTGAGAAGCCGCGCTTACGGAAATGGTCATCAATCCTTCATATCGGGCAATGCCATGGTCCCGGTGAACCACCAGGTCGCCAAGCGTCAATTGAGCGGCTTCAAGAAAGAATGAGTCCGCCTTACGCCGTTTAGAACGTGATCTGGCAACACGGTCACCCAGGAGATCTTGTTCACTGATGACCACAAGGGCTGGTAATTCAAAGCTCCGCTCCAGCGGATAAATGAGGGCAAAATTTGCGCCAGGGGGGGCGTTCGAGGAAACATTGTCAGAAATACCGGAAGGCCAGGCATCAACAGTTTGAACCTTCTCAATTTCATGCTCGCGTAAAATTGTCATCAGACGATCCCGCGCGCCTGCTGTAAAGCAGGCGAGGACAACGGGCTTCTTATTGTGGCTTGCATCATCCAGGCGTTGCGATAAAATCTCAAAAGCCTTGCTTCTTGCCGTACTCTGGACAGCTCCAAAATCCGTCAGGGGTTTGCCGTGGCAATCCTGTACCCCATACCTTACAGGCACAGGGGCAGTATTTGTGTCGTTCTGCTCCTCACCATGAGGGTTAGGGGCTTGAAAAGGCGTTACTTTTGACCAGTTTTTTGTTTGAAGGAAGTCCGCCCACTCGTCAACCGTCCAATACAAGAGTTCGGGCGCCAGGGGGCGGTAAGCCGCGCCTTGATCTCCCGGGACAGGCATTGTGCGCGCTTGATAGTAATCTGCTATGGTTTGCAGCCGCGCAGATACAGCCCCTTCGACGCCTTCTTCACTATAAACTTGGGTCTCCTCCGTCATATAATCCAGCAATGTTTCACATTTTGAAAAAAACAAGGGAAGCCAATGCTCCATGCCCCCATACTTGCGTCCCGCTGACACGGATTCATATAAAGGGTCATTCGTGACCCCGAATAATTCCCGGTACCGCGCCCGAAAATGGCTAATCCCTTCTGAGTTGAGCGTCAGCTCACTCACCGGTTTTAAAACAACCTTGTCTAATGGGCTTAAGGTGGTCTGGGCCATCGCATCAAAGGCTCTTAAGTGGTCAACTTCATCGCCGAAAAAATCAATGCGAATGGGATCAGCGTTCCCTATCGGGAAGAAATCAATAATGCCTCCTCTTACGGCGTATTCTCCAACGTCACGCACTGTCTCTGACCGGACATATCCCATTTTAGCAAGAAAAGTGAGTAAATGATCACGGCTTAAAGATTGGCCGGGTTGAATGCGCAATGACTGGCCTTCTAAAGCGCTTTTTGGAGGGAGGCGCTGTAAAAGCGCTGCAACGGAAGCGACGACGCAATAGGAAGGACCAGGTGAAGCCTCCAATAACTTTGTTAAAGCATCAATGCGTAAGGTCATGACATCTAAGCCCGAAGATACGCGGTCATAAGGCAGACAATCCCAGGCTGGAAAATAAAGAGGACGGATATCCGGCGCAACAATGGTTAACTGTTCAACCAGCCGTTGGGCTTTGGATTCCGTTGCGCAAATATACAATGTCGCCTGGCGGCGGAAAAGGGAATGAAGAATAAGCGCTTCTGCGCCATCCGGGACGCCCGTATAAATTTGTTTTAGCGGCATTGATGAAAATCCCGAATGTGGCGAATGATCGGCTCATTTTCTGGAATGGGCCGTTGGCCTGTGATCCACGCAAAAAGATCTGCATCCGCATGCTCAAGCATATCTTGATAAGCCTGGAGAGCCGCCAGTGAGAAAGTTGGTAAAATGGCCTCAGCAAAAGGACCCAGCAAGAGATCATTCTCCTGTGTCCCGCGGCGCCAGCTTTGATAGATGAGTTTTTTTCTTAAGTCCATAGGGTTGTTATAGACTTTTGCCGTCTTGATGGCAAGAATTGAGGCATCAAGGATTTTCAAGGTCAAAAGTATGAACAGGTTTCGTTATATAGTTTTTTGCGTATTGGCGGGCTAAGGTTGTTTTTCCAGCCTGACGTGGCCCCAGGATACCACATATAGCGTGGACCTTCATCTGGATTTCAATCTGCTTTAAAAAGAAAGGGCGTTGCATTTTCACCTTGTAAATTCGAAGGGGAAGTTCTAATTTTCAAGGTATTTTTGAAAAAAGAAAGGAAATTATAGAGCTGGATTTTCTCCAGGTTTCAGGAAGGGCTTTCCAACTGTTTTTGCTGCTGACGTTGCCACATGGCGGCATAAAAGCTTTTTTTAGCCAGGAGGTCGCTGTGCCGACCGCGCTCAACGATCTCACCCTGCTCAAGAACAAGAATCTCATCCGCATCAATAACCGTAGAAAGGCGATGAGCGATAATGACTGTACTATGGTTTGCGGAAAGTTCTTGCAGGTTGGTTTTTATTTGTTTTTCGGTATGGGTATCCAGCGCGGAAGTCGCTTCATCAAATAAGAAAATAGGAGGGTTTTTCAGAAGCGTCCGGGCAATAGCGATGCGTTGTTTTTCGCCCCCTGATAATTTAAGCCCCCGTTCTCCAACACGGGATTTATATTTTTCGGGCAGGCCCATGATAAAGGTATGAATGTGCGCATGACGGGCAGCGTCTTTAACTTGAGCATGAGTAGCGTGCGGGTTCCCATAAGCGATATTATATTCGATGGTCTCATTGAACAGAACGGTGTCCTGGGGAACAACGCCGATGGCCTGGCGCAAGCTTTTCTGGGTGACTTCCCGGATATTTTGACCATCTATAGTAATGCGTCCGGCTGTTACATCATAAAACCGGAAGAGGAGCCGGCCAATCGTCGATTTTCCGGAACCGCTGGCTCCCACAATGGCGACGGTTTTTCCGGCAGGCAAGTGAAAGGATATATGGTTCAGGATAGGGCGGTCAGGCGTATAAGAGAAGCTGACATTATCAAATATAATTTCTCCTGCGCTCACGTTGAGGGGAGGGGCGCCTTGCTGGTCTTGAATTTCCGCAGGTACATTGAGCAAATCAAACATAGCTTCCATATTCACAAGGGATAATTTAACTTCACGATAAGCAAAACCAAGGGTAAACAAAGGGATATAAAGTTGAAGGAGATAGGTGTGGATAGCGGCAAAGTCTCCTACCGTCATTTTTGCTGTAGTAACAGCATCGCCAGCCATCAACATGACCATCACCAACCCTGTAGAAATAATGAGGGCTTGCCCCGCATTAAGAAAGGAAAGCGACAGCTTGCTTTTAATGGCGGCCGTTTCATACTCTTTGAGAGCTGAATCAAACCGTGAAGCCTCATGGGACTCGTTGCCAAAGTACTTGACCGTTTCAAAATTGAGCAAGCTGTCGATGGCTTTTGTATGGGCTTCTGAATCTGTGGCATTCATGGTTCGCACAAATTCAATCCGCCATTCCGTAACCAGGAGGGTAAATATGATATAGGCGATCATCGTGGTGAGGGTAGTAAGGGAAAACCGGTAATCATAAAGAACCCATAGAATAATGCCAACCAGTAAAATTTCGATAAGGGTGGGAATAATATTGAAGGTTAGAAATTGGAGAATGGTTTCAATCCCTTTGGTTCCGCGTTCAATGGCGCGACTGAGTCCCCCGGTTTGGCGTTCTAAATGGTAGCGCAATCCCAGGTTGTGAAGATGGTGAAAAACGGATAAGCCAACCTGACGAATGGCCCGCTGGACAACCGTGGCGAAAATGCCATCCCGGATTTCAGCAAAAAGGGCTGAAACAAGCCGTGCAACCCCATAGGAAAGGATTAAAATGACAGGGAACGTCATCATGCCTTGGTGAAGAGCGGAAAGCGAATCAATGGCGCCCTTAAAGAGAAGAGGAACGAGTAATGTGGCCCCTTTTGCGATGATAAGGGAGACAAAAGAAATGATAACACGCGCCCGGATCCCGGGTACGGACTGAGGCCATACATAAGGCAGTAATTTACTTAAGGAAGTCCGGCCATCGTGTTTTAATAAAATATTATTCGGGGTGGGTGTAAACGCCATGCGCTCCCTCTTTTTCTAGCTTGTAGCCTGAGTATAAACCTGCCTTTTGAATAGGGCACAATGTTTTTTCTTTTTTTTCAAGTTGTGTTAGGATAGGGTGTGACGTTGTCGACAATAAGGATTGTTTGTGTGTGATTGCCTACTTATGAATTTAAATCCCAGTGCGCCTCAACATATCCGATCCATTCTCATTATACTTAAAAAGTAGGAAGAAAGCATGAAACAAATGCAGGGTGTTGGTTTGTCCTCCTATGCGGACGGTGTGGAAGTTCCCCTTTCTCCGGTTAAAGCGATCAAGACCATTGACGAGCAGTATGCTTATTGGCGGCTGCGGATCCTTTATAGCATGATTTTCGGGTATGCCGCCTTTTACCTTGTCCGGCAAAACCAGTTTTCCTTGGCGATGCCCCTTTTAAGCGGGGAGTACGGGTATACCAAAACGCAACTGGGCAGCATTATCACCATTTGGTCGGTTATTTACGGCATTGGCAAGTTTGTCAATGGTTATTTCAGTGACCGGTCAAACGCGCGTTATTTTATGACCATTGGGCTGCTTGGATCGGCTGTAACATGTTGTATCTTAGGGTTTGGGACAAGCCTTTACTATTTCGGGTTCTTCTTCGCAATCAACGCCTGGTTTCAATCCATGGGGTGGCCGCCGGTTGCGCGCCTTCTTGCGCATTGGTTTAGCCCGAATGAACTGGGAACGAAGTGGGGTTTTACCATTGTTTCCCACCAGATGGGGGGAGCCATTATTACCTTTATGGCAAGCATGCTTATTGAGTATCACGGATGGCAATCCGCTTTTATTGTTCCTTCTATTGTGGTTGTGGGAATTGCGGTTGTTTTGTTTAACCGCTTACGGGATACTCCTCAATCCATTGGGTTGCCACCGATCGAACAGCACCACGGGTTAGCCAAAAATCCTCAGGAAGAGAAGGAAGAGCGCCTTGCGCCAAAAGCGCTTATCAAACTGGTACTCAGCAACCGGCTGTTGTGGTATGTGTGCATGGCCAATATGTTCTTCTATGTTGTCCGGTTGGGCATTGTGAATTGGGCGCCAACTTTTTTGAGGGAACTCAAAGGAGCGTCTTTGATCTCTTCCGGGTGGCAAGTCATCGGGTATGATATTGCCGGGATTTTTGGCGGCATTGCGGCCGGATGGATTTCAGACCGCTATTTTAAGGGGCGGCGGGGTCCCGTCAGCGTTATTTATATGGTCCTTCTTATAGGGTGCTTGTGCTATTTATGGTGGATTCCAGGGGGAAACCATATCATGAGCGCATTAACAATGATGGCGCTGGGATTTTTGGTCTATGGCCCTCAAGTCCTTGCGGGCGTCGCTTCCGCTGATATCGTCTCCAAGAAAGCTGTGGGAATGGCAAATGGATTGACGGGCACATTTGCCTATTTGGGGAGTGCCCTCAGTGGTATTTGCGTTGGCTGGATTGCGGATCACTACGGATGGAACGGCGGTTTTATATTCTTTATTACAGCTGCCTTCCTTTCTACCTTTTTCTTTTCCCTCACTTGGGGATACCGGGCTAAAGTGCTGGAAGACGTAGAAGCTGAGATGTAGCCATTCGCACTGACATTTTACAATCTTTCGCATCGTGGTTTGGTTTTAGAGCCACGTCCCCTGATGATTTCTTTCTTGAGTTCAACGCTTTTGTGCGATATATTTTTCAATCATGAAGGAAGAATTTAATTATCGGTTACCAGGCGCGCCCCTCAATTTCCGACCCCCTAAGACAATTGTTTTAGTTGGCCTTATGGGAGCCGGCAAAACCAGCATTGGCCGACGCCTTGCAAAGCGGTTGGAGGTTCCTTTTTTTGATTCTGATATGGAAGTTGAATCAGCCGCGGGGTGCCATATCAAGGAAATTTTAGACCTGTTTGGAGAAGATGCTTTTCTTAATGGGGAATACCGGGTCATTACCCGGTTGCTTGAACAAGACCCTCATGTCCTCGCAACGGGAGGGGGATCTTTTATGAATCCTCATACGCGGCTGCAAATTAAGGAAAAAGCGATTTCTGTTTGGCTAAAAGCGGATCTGGATACCCTTGTAGCCCGGGTTTCAAGGCGTACAGACCGTCCGTTGCTGGAAGATGCGACGCAGCACCGTACAACGCTTGAAGAATTTATTGCGGAGCGTTATCCCGTTTATGGAGAAGCTAATGTTATTGTTCAAACATTTGATGAACCGACCAACACGACAGTAGACCGCGTCATTACCGCGCTGGCGCAATATATCCGTGATAACTATCCCGCGCAGTATGTCCTAAAAGCATTTTAACAAGGTTCTTCCTAAAAGAATGGTTCTATACCAGGCTGAAATGTTATCAATATCTAACTGTGTTGTTTATCCTTGCGTGCATAAGCGTGCATTAATGATTTTTGGTTTGAAATTTTTATAAAAAACAATGAAACATCGTCATAACGGGCGCCCATAGGGATCCAAGCGCCCAGGGGTGCGGCAATTGTAGGTCGCAAAATATGATACAAGCAGGTTTAACCTTATTGGCTACCGGTATAGAGTGAGATAGAAGCCATTTATTTAAAGTCGTGTTATCTTTACTCTTTTGTGAAAAGTTTTTATGATAATAAGACCGCGGATTAAGTGAGGATTGAAGAGAGTGGAATATTGATGACGAAACGCCATAAAATCAGATGGATTCTCGTCCTGTTAGGAGGAATCGTTCCGTTAACGGGTTCAAGTATTTTGGCAAGCAAAAAGGTTCATTCCGTTATTTCAAGCGATACGTTGCACTGTAAAACCTCGTTAGAGAAATTTCTCCTGCGTTTAAAGAAGTATTCGGCGCAGCGGGGGAACCAGGCTTATTATGAAGATCTTTATCAACAGACCCGGGATTTTTTAAATACCGTCGAGAACCTTCCTCCCACTTTATCGCGGCTAGACAAGTGTGAAAACTTTCTCAAGGTGATTCAAGATATTACGGGAATCCATAATATCGCTACGGATTTAGCGCCCATGCCTCACGATTCAGGTTCGCAAAGAGGAAACTTGACAAGGCCAGCTTTGGAGACAACGCCCGGCAGACCATTGCGCCAGCCTATACGGTACGTGTATGATGAGGGGGCTTCCGGGCAGACGAAAGAAGCGGTTGAAGAGGCGGAAAAACCCGAGGAATTTGAATTCATTTCAAGCCCTGGCCTCCGCTTGTCCGGGACAAAAAGACCTCCAGATGTGGAAGAGATGAAAGAAATTGAGTAAAGGGCTGATTTTACAAAAAGAATTTTTCCCTATTATCATTAATCAGGATCGTTATCCCTCAGCATGATCTTAATACTCGTATTTATTATTCTTCTCTTACTTATTGGAACAGGGTTTTTGTCAGCGTCTGAAACCGCCATCACGGCGGCCTCAAAAGCAAAGCTCCATCATATGGCCAAGCGGGGGGATAAAAAGGCTATCCATATCCGCTACTTACAGCAGACGCCGGGTTTAACATTGAGCGCCCTTTTGATGTGCGGAACAGTGTTTATCACGTTTGCGACGTCGTTAATGACGGAAGTGATTGACCGCATTTTTCAAGAGGGCAGGGGGGTAATTTATGCGCCCATTGTCGCAAGCGCCTTGATTGCCGTTTATGCGGAAACAATGCCCAAAATTATTGCGGTGAACCAGCCAGAACGGGTCGCCCTTTTTTTAGCGGCTCCCATGGGGCTTATTTCTAAAATCTTCCGGCCGTTAACGATCGCCATTACTTCTATTGCGCGTGTTACCTTAAAACTGTTCCGGTTCAATGTTCGGGTGGTTTCAACGTCCCATGCGACTGTGGAAGAGCTGCGGGGGGCCATTGATCTTCATCACGGCCCAGGGCAAGACGTACCGCATGAGCGGGCCATGTTGAAAAGTATTCTGGATTTGGGGTCAGTCCAGGTGGGTGAAATTATGATCCACCGCAAAAACGTCACCATGATTGATGCGCAGGATTCCCCCGAAGCTATCGTTGAACAGGTGTTGGCCTGTCCTTTTACGCGCGTTCCCTTATTTAAGGATGATCCTGATAATGTGATCGGGGTGATTAATGCCAAGGCCCTCTTGCGGGCTGTTCAAGCCCAGGGGGGGCAGGTAGGCAAGTTGGACATCACCACCATTGCGAGTGCACCCTGGTTTGTCCCAGAAAGTACGGACTTGCTTGAACAGTTGCAAGCTTTTCGCCACAGACGGGAACATTTTGCCCTCGTAGTAGACGAATATGGGTCGATTATGGGAATTGTGACGCTTGAGGATATTCTGGAAGAAATTGTAGGAGATATCTCAGACGAACATGATGTGACCGTGCGCGGCGTCCGCGCCCAGGAAGATGGGTCCTACATTGTTGACGGGAATGTTACAATCCGTGACCTGAACCGTCAATTTGAATGGGATTTGCCGGATGAAGAGGCTGCCACCATTGCCGGTTTGGTTTTATACGAGGTACGCCTGATTCCAGAGGTGGGGCAGACCTTTATGTTAGCGGGCTTCCGGTTTGAAATTTTACGCCGCCATCGGAACCAGATCACCCTTTTGCGCATTATTCCTCCCATGCGGGGCTAATAATACTATGGGGAATGCCATTTGTATGCGCTATGTCAATTTGACATGAACTTTTTAATATTTTTTTTCTAATCTTATTCAACGATGTATGCGTTCACTGGGTCAACCGTCGAATTGAGGCATCTCTTTTATGCCCGGCTTAAACCTTGATAGGCATTAAACATCCTGAACTTTCTCAAAAACAGGGACATATTACCAGGATGATTAGGCTCCATTAAAGCCCCGGGTATGCTAGGTCAATGACTTTACCTTTATGGTAGGCGGGAACCAGGATATTTATGACGCCTGAACTTTATAAAGGTCAGGCTCGCCAGCGGGGTAAAGGGGCATTGTGAAAACAGGGATGCTTTTTACAAAAGCGTTTGGCGTCATGGGTCTGCCTGTCAGGTACCCTTGAATAATTTGTCCTCCTAAGCGCTTGACCAATGTGAGCTGTTCCAGGGTTTCAACCCCTTCACAAACAACGGTGACGTCAATCTCTCGAGCAAGCTCAATAAGAGAGCGCAAAATAAGGCGAGCTGCAGGAATGAGAGGAGCTTGCTGGACAAAGCTTTTATCTATTTTAATTCCATCTGCAGGCACATTGACCAAGTATTGCATGGTGGAATACCCTGTGCCGAAATCATCTAGATATACCTTCAGTCCTTTCGATTGAAGAAGCCGCACGGCGTTGGCCAAATTGGTCATATTGGTAACGGGCGCAGATTCCGTAATTTCAATCTCAAGTAAATAAGGGGGGATACCTGCTGTAGAAACCATATTTAGGATATGCAAGGCAAAAGCGCCATCGAGGATAGTAGGGGATACGTTAATAGCGAGTGGCAAAGCCCCCTCACCCGCATGGCTTAAATAATGGATCACTTTATTAACGAGCCATACAGTTAAGGGCCGCATGAGATTATGGGTTTCAGCCAATGAGACCCACCGGTCAGCTGCAATCAATCCTTCAACGGGATGTTGCCAGCGGAGTAAAACTTCTGCGCCCACGGTTTGATGCGTGCGGGCGCAAACCTTTGGCTGAAAGACCATTTGAAGTTGCTGTGTCATTAAGGCTACGCGCAAGTCATGAACCAAGTTATGGCTACTCGTAGGGGTCTGATTAAGGCATTTAAGTTGAGTCATGATTCAAAAATCTCCTATACCTTAAATTCTAAGCATCAATATCCACGTTGCCACTGCGACTTGATATCACAGCCCTTTCATTTTTAATCTCTTAGGGTCTCATTCCCCGCTGCTTGCGGCGGAGTTGTTCATTTTGCAAGAATTATATATCTTTATACAGCCATGGGTGGCTGTTCTACTCAAAAGTCATTTAGGGACACAAAGATGACCCCATGAATAAGTAACACATTTTTTTGATTCATGCTGGGTATAATTCTGATATGGATATCCCATATCATTTTTACAAGTTGTAACCCAATAAATAGTGAAAAAACTTCTCAAATAATTTGAGATACTTTAACTTACCGAGAAAATATAAAAATAGCAAGGATAAAAGGGCGCAAGAAATATTTTTTGGTTTGTTGATTGTATAATTTCATTAAGAATTCTTGGCAAAACAAGAACCCTGTAAAATAGACTTCTTTCGAATTCAAGAATTTTGGTTCAGGCCTAGAAAAAATTTGTGAGTGACCGGAGTATACATAACCTGAACTCGATATAAGAAGGAAGAAATTGAGAGAATAATAATTTGAAAATCAATAGGTTATTACACCTATCAAGGCGATAGTATCTTGCTTATCCTCTATTTTGTAAAGAAATTTTGCCCGTTTATACATGTAAAATTTACAATATGTTGATTCAAAATCATATTTTTCTTCCTTACGTCGAACTCAGGTTACATAAGAGTATATGAGGATCACGAACAAATTTTTGACGACGCCACGGACCAAAAGGCGAGGGTTTCCAAAGAGTCTAATGAACAACCATGCTGCATTTTATTGATTCCATGGTCTTTTCATTTTCTATTTTTTGTTCTAATTTTTAGCGCGTTCAGGACACTGTTAACTTTTTTGCTTTATCCTCAAAAGAATAAACAGGATTTTTCATTAAGGTTACTCAATCGTGTGGTGGAGATTGTTGGGGATCATACTTTTCTATACGGTGGTAGGGGAGGGCGTGGCAATACAAGAATTTTCCCCCGTGCCTGTTAGAGAGGCAGATCCTGTTCAGCCAGTTAAAACGCACGAGAAGAAAAAGCCCACAAAATCAAAGAAACACAAAGTCAAAAAGCACAAGTCAAAGAAACACAAAGTCAAAAAGAACAAGTCAAAGAAACATAAAGCCAAAAAGCATAAATCAAAGAAACAAAAAGTCAAAAAACGTAAAGCTAAAAAGCATAAATCAAAGAAACGCCGGGAAAACCGCCAACTATACTCCGTTCAAGCTATCGAAAAGCTTCTTGAAAATGATACCAAAGGCGTATGTAACCGACTCAACTGCGCCTCCAACTTAAAAATAGCCCAATCCTGTTTAAAGACAAGGGCTTCTCGCAAGCAGAAAAAGAGGTGCTTTCATGCATTTTGCGCCTATGGCTGCAATGAAATGGACTATCAAAGCAAGCCTGATGTTTATGAGTTTTGTAACCTTACTTGTCCTGGGTTCTATCCACTTTTTTAAAAAAACAAGGAAAAAGTAAATGCTTATCCGAAAAGTACCTGTGAGGTAACAGGTTTTGCATGAACACAAGCTCCTAAAGCTCTAAAGAACAAAGAATCCGGATCGTGGCGTCTATTAAATCTAAATGTATATTCTGCAAGATA
>JACCDN011169023.1_pt1 | contig 14087 bp, 27 predicted proteins | sample 7441691 | NCBI WGS metagenome assembly JACCDN01 (sample SAMN15323439, study PRJNA562643) | freshwater metagenome | isolation source: river surface water | place: USA:Blue River Watershed | collected 2017-08-16
GCACGGATCAAAGTTTCATAGAAGACCGGGTTCGTCTGGAAATAGAACATGGCCTGGGCGAGTTATGCCAGGAAAGAAATTCCCGGGCCACTATGGTGATGAGACTATCACAGTACGTAATGTAGTGGTGGTTGATGTTGTCCCTTCTGAAAATGTTATATTGGTTAAGGGCCCAGTTCCGGGGGCTAGAAATTCATTAGTTAAGCTGGTGAGAGAGTAGTTTATGTTAACAGTAGATGTATTAAATTGGAAAAGTGAAAAAGTTGGGTCTGTAGGGTTGGATGAGGAAGTGTTCTCGGTTCCGGTAAAACTTGATGTTTTACATAGTGTAGTGCAATGGCAGCTTGCAAAGAGGCGGCAAGGTACTCATATGGTAAAGACTAGAGGTTTGGTGAGTGGTGGTGGTAAAAAGCCATTCAAGCAAAAGGGAACTGGTAATGCGCGTCAAGGTTCAACACGATCTCCTTTGATGCCTGGTGGTGGTAAAATTTTTGGTCCACAGCCAAGGTCTTATGAATTCTCTATGCCGAAAAAGGTTAGAAAATTAGGTTTAAAGATGGCGCTTTCTCACCTAGTGAGCGAAGGTAAGTTTTTTGTTGTTAAGGATATGGCAAGTGCGGCGGGTAAGACTGCTGAATTGAATAAAAAACTTAAGACTTTTGGGAAAGCTAAGGCGTTGTTGGTCGATGCGGACAGTAATGAGATGTTCAAAAGAGCGTCAGCAAATATTCCTAAATATAAATACATGTCGTCTGAAGGTTTGAATGTTTATGATTTGCTAAAGTATGACTGTGTGATTGTTACTGAAAAGTCTATTGAGCAAATAGTTGATAAGTGTAGTTTGGAGTCGTAGATGAAACAGTTAATTAAACGTCCGTTAGTGACAGAGAAAAATACATATCATAATGCCGCTGGTGTTTATGTATTCGAAGTAGATTTGTCGGCTGATAAAAAGTCTATTGCCAGCGAAGTTCAAAATAAATTTGGTGTAAAAGTAGCGTCAGTGAGGACTTCGGTCTGCAGGACGCGTTCGAAAACAACAAAGTTCGGTTTGGGTAAATTATCTCATTGGAAAAAAGCTTTGGTAAAACTTAAAGCTGGCGAAAAAATCGCTATGTTTGAGGGAGTGTAAGATGGGAATTAAAGTTTTCAATCCTAGGTCTCATGGGCTTAGAGGGGCTACGGGATTTGATTTCAAGGAAATCACAGCTACAAAGCCTTTAAAATCACTCACAGAATCACTCTCTAGATCGTCTGCTCGTAATAATACCGGCATGATAACGATGAGACATATCGGTGGTGGTCACAAGCGTCGATACAGAGTTATTGATTTTATTAGATCAAAAGTAGACGTTGCGGCTAAGGTCGTTTCAATTGAGTATGATCCTAACAGGACTTCGCGTATTGCGCTGATTGCTTATGTGGATGGAGCTAAGGCGTATATTATTGCGCCAGTCGGTTTGTCTGTTGGTGATGTTGTTTTGTCTAGCGATAAGGCTGATATTAAGCCTGGTAATTCTCTACCTTTAATAAATATTCCCGTAGGAACAACGCTTCATAATGTAGAAATTAGACCAGGTAAGGGTGCGCAAATTGCTCGTGGTGCTGGCGTTGGTGCTGTGCTTGTGTCAAAAGACGGAAAGTACTGTCAGGTTAGATTGCCTTCAGGTGAAGTTAAGTTAATTTTATCAATTTGCAGAGCTTCTATTGGTCAGGTTGGCAATACAGATAACGAAAATATATCTTTAGGTAAAGCTGGTCGTTCTCGTTGGAGAGGTATCAGGCCGGGAGTTAGAGGTATGGCGATGAACCCAGTTGATCACCCATTGGGCGGTGGTGAAGGGGTTGGTAAAGGTCATCATCCTGTTACTCCATGGGGTAAGCCAAGTAAGGGTTATAAAACTAGAAATAATAAACGTACTGATTCTTCGATTGTTCGTCGTCGTAAGTAAGATAGGGGTTTGAAATGGCACGTTCAGTTAAAAAAGGTCCTTTTGTTGATTTGCATCTTTTAAAAAAAATTGATGTAGCGATTGAAAAAGGTGATAAGAAAGTTATTAAAACATGGTCTCGTCGTTCAACGATTTTGCCAGAAGCTGTTGGTTTGACATTCGCAGTTCATAACGGAAGAAAATTTGTTCCCGTGTATGTTACTGAAAATATGATCGGTCACAAGCTGGGTGAATTTGCGCCTTCGCGAACCTTTAATGGTCATGCAGATAAAAAGGCGTCGTCTTCTGCTGCACCGGCTGCTAAAAAGTAAATATAGAGGAAGTCTATGGAAGTAAAAGCAAGTTTAAAACATGCAAGAGTTGGTGAGCAAAAGGCTAGATTGGTTGCCAATATGGTTCGGGGAAAAAATGTTGGAGAGGCGATTAAGATACTAATGTTTCTTAATAAGAAGTCTGCAGCATTGATTAAAAAAATTATTGAATCTGCAGTTGCTAATGCTGATTATAAAAAGTCTGTTGATTTGGATAAGTTATTTGTTAAAGCGATTACTGTTGATCAAGGTTCTGTATTCAAGCGCTTTAGACCTAGAGCTCAGGGGCGTGCCTCTGGAATCAGGAAGAGAACAAGTCATATCAATGTTGTTTTGGATGAGAGGTAATTCGTGGGTCAAAAAGTTAATCCAATAGGTTTACGTTTAGGCGTTATTAGAACTTGGGATTCAAGATGGTATGCAAAAGGTTCTGCTTATTTTGATAACTTGCATGAAGATATCAAGTTAAGAGGATATCTAAAGGCGAAATTAAAACATGCAGGTTTAGCTAAAATCGAAATAGAGCGAGCTGCAAAAAAAGTTAAAGTTATTATTCACACTGCTCGCCCTGGTGTTGTTATAGGAAAAAAAGGAACTGGAATAGATGCTCTGAAAGCTGAAGTTCAAAAGTTGACTCCAAATGAAGTTTTCTTGAGTATTCAAGAGGTCAGAAAGCCTGATATAGATGCTCAGCTGGTTGCTGAAAGTATTGCGATGCAATTGGAAAAACGAATTTCATGGAGACGCGCCATGAAGAAAGCAATTGCTGCAGCTATTAAGGGTGGCGTTCGTGGTATTAAAGTTAAAGTTTCTGGACGATTAGATGGTGCAGAGATCGCTCGTACTGAGTGGTACAATGAAAAAAGTGTTCCTTTGCATACGCTGAGAGCTGATATTGATTATGGTACTGCCGAAGCTCTCACTGCGTACGGAATTATTGGTATGAAGGTGTGGATTTATAAAGGCGATATCTTATCCGCTCGTGAAGTTGAGGAGGCTGGTCGTGTTAAGTCCTAAGAGAGTAAAGTGGAGAAAGCAGTTTGTAGGAAGAGCTACTGGTTTGGCAGTTAGAGGATCAAATATAGATTTTGGTGACTTTGCGTTGCAGGCAATGGAAGAAGGGCGTCTTACCGCAAGACAGCTTGAGGCTGGTCGTATTGCGATTGCTAGGTCTATTAAGCGTGGCGGAAAAATTTGGTGCAGGGTTTATCCAGATACCCCTGTGACTAAAAAGCCAGCGGAAGTTAGGATGGGATCAGGTAAGGGAAATCCTGAGTATTGGGTTGCTAGAGTATTGCCGGGAAAAATATTATTTGAAATGAACGGCGTGACTAAAGAGCAGGCTCAAGAGGCTTTTTTAAGAGCTGCTCATAAGCTTCCTTTTAAAACTAAATTTTTAACTCGGGAGTAGCAATATGAAATTTAATGAATTAAAAGGTTTAAAATCTTCTGATTTAAAACTAAAGAAAAAAGAAATTACGCAGAGTGTTTTTGAGGCTACAATTAAAAATCAAATTGGTCAGTTGTCTAATCCTTTAGTTATTAGGGAATTACGCAAGGATTTGGCTAGAGTTAATACTGCTCTTGCTCAGGTTTTACCAAAATAAGCTGGAGATTTTATGAAAGAAGTAAGTCAAGAAAGAGGTCGTAAAGTTGAAATCATTGGTGAAGTTGTTAGTAACTCAATGAGCAAGACCATTTCTGTTTTGATACTAAGAACATTTAAGCATGCAAAATACGGAAAATATTTAAAAAGAACATCAGTGTTTAAAGCTCACGATGAGAATTCAGAAGCTGCTGTTGGCGACAAAGTGTTAATTAAAGAGTCTAGACCCCTTAGTAAAACTAAAAGATGGACTCTTGTTCAAGTAGTTGAAAAGGCAAAAGGTTAATATATGATTCAAATGCAAACGAGAATGAACGTGGCTGACAACTCTGGCGCAAAAGAAGTAATGTGCGTCAAGGTTCTTGGTGGTTCCAAAAAACGATATGCTAAAATTGGTGATATAGTTATTGTTTCGATTAAAGAAGCTATGCCTACTGCAAAAGTAAAAAAAGGTGACGTTGCTAAGGCCGTAGTTGTACGAACTGTTCAAAAGCTAAGAAGAGTTGATGGTACCTATATTAGGTTTGATGATAATGCAGCGGTATTGATAAATGCGGCAAAAGAGCCGATCGGTACTCGAATTTTTGGTCCTGTTGCAAGAGAGCTTAGAGCGAAGCAGTTTCTTAAAATTGTATCGTTAGCTCCAGAAGTTTTATAGGGAGATTTATCATGGTTCGTTTAAAGGAAAAGTATAAAAAAGACGTAGTGCCACAATTAATGAAAGATTTGGGACTTAAAAATGTAATGCAAGTTCCAAAGCTAGATAAGATTGTGATTAGCGTCTGTACTAGTGAAGCTGTTCAAAATCCTAAAGTCTTAAACGCTGTAGTAGATGAGATTAGCACTATTTGTGGACAAAAGGCTGTCATTACAAAGTCCAAAAAAGCTATTTCTAATTTTAAAATTAGGGCTGGGCTTGCTTTGGGCGTAAGAGTGACCTTGCGCAGGGATAAAATGTGGTCTTTCTTGGATCGTTTGAATACTTTAGCTTTGCCTAGAGTGAGAGATTTTAGAGGATTACCCCCTAAAGGTTTTGACGGGCGCGGAAATTACAATATGGGCTTGAAGGAGCAAATTGTTTTTCCAGAGATAAATTACGATAAGGTTGAAAAAGTTAGAGGGATGAATATTACAATTTGTACAACTGCGGTTAACGATGCACATGGCAGAGCTCTATTAGATGCTCTTGGTTTGCCATTTAGGAAGTAGGTGGAGAGTGGCTCGAAAATCAAGTATTGAAAAAAATAATAAACGAAAAAAGTTATCTAAAAAATTTCGTCTGTACAGAGCAGAGTTGAGAGCAAAAGCTATTACCCTGAAGTTATCTGACGATGAGAGAACTGAAGCTAGAAATAGGTTGCAGGCTCTTCCTCGGAATACATCACCTTGTAGAGTTATTACGAGATGTGAAATCACGGGTCGTCCTAGAGGTAACTACAGGAAGTTTGGTCTTTCAAGAATGATATTTAGGCAATTGGCTCTGGATGGTAAACTTCCGGGCGTTACAAAAGCTAGTTGGTAGAGGAATTATAAGATGGATACAGTCTCTCAGTTTTTAACTCGAATTCGAAATGCTGGATTAGCAAAACATGAAAAAGTTGATGTTCCAGCATCTAATATGCGTATAGGTATTGTTGAAATTTTAGCAGCTAAGGGTTTAGTAAGATCTTACCGTGTTGCAAAGGATAGTAAGCAAGGTGTGATGCGAATCTATCTGCGTTACAATGCCTCTGGTGAGCATGCTATGTCTGAAATTTCAGTTGTAAGCAAGCCTGGGCGAAGGGTTTATGTGGCAGTCGCTGATATTCCAACAGTTAGATCTGGTTTGGGGATGTGTATTCTATCTACAAATAAAGGTTTAATGGATGGAGATGCTGCTAAAAAAGAAAACTTGGGCGGCGAGTTGATTTGTAAAATTTGGTAGGTGGTAAATATGTCAAGAATTGGTAGATCCCCAGTACATTTTGATAACAAAGTTCAAGTCACTCTTGATTCTCCTCATGAGTTGGTGATTAAGGGTGCAAAGCAGTCTCTAAAAATTTCTTTGAAAAATGAAATTTCGGCTCAAGTATCGGAAGGCAAGATAATTCTTTTGAGATCTAATGATCAAAAGGAAGTTAGAGCTCTTCACGGAATGTATAGAGCGCTTGTTCAGAATGCTGTTACTGGCGTCGGTGTAGGTTTTTCAAAGTCCTTGGAGTTGCATGGTGTTGGTTACAGGGCAAATGTAGCTGGACGAAAACTGGAGCTTTCTCTTGGCTTTAGTCATCCGATTTCTTTTGATATACCTGAGGGAATTGAGATTAAAGTGGAAAAGCAAACACTAGTAATTATTAGTGGGGTTAGTAAAGAGCTAGTTGGGCAGGTTGCTGCAAAAGTTAGAGATTATCGACCACCAGAGCCATACCTTGGCAAGGGAGTTCGGTACTCGGGTGAACATATTAGAAGAAAAGCTGGTAAATCAGCAGGTAAGTAGGAGATTTTATGCGTCTTAAATTTGGGAAAAAAACTGCTCAGCGTCTTGTGTCTAGGCTTACAAAAAAGATTAGAATAAGAAAAACAGTAAAAGGGACTTCTGTAAGACCTCGTTTATGTGCGTTTCGTAGTTCTAAGAATATGTATGCACAAATTATTGATGATGTTACTGGAAATGTTTTAGTTTCTGCTTCGTCGCTTCAGTTGAAAATTGATGCGTCTGGCGTTGCTCAAGCTAAGGCAGTCGGAAGTCACGTTGCCAAACTAGCTCTAGAGAAAAATATAACGTCAGTAGTTTTTGATCGGAATGGTTTTATTTATCATGGTCGAGTGAAGTCTTTAGCTGACGGGGCGCGTGAAGGCGGATTAAGTTTTTAAGGGAGTTTCAGTGGAAAAAGTTGTGTCGGATTTTGAAGAAAGAGTTGTTGCCATTAATAGAGTAACTAAGGTCGTAAAAGGTGGCCGTAGGTTTTCATTTGCTGCTTTAGTCGTTGTTGGCAATGGATCTGGTGATGTGGGTTTTGGAACTGGTAAGTCGGTGGAAGTTCCTGAGGCAATAGGTAAAGCAAGTAGGGCTGCAAAAAAAGCCTCCATGTCGATGGCAATAAAAAACGGAACAATTCCCCACGAGGTAATTGGTAAGTTTGGAGCAGCTAAGGTGATTATGAAGCCAGCTACGCCTGGCACTGGTGTTATTGCTGGTGGGGCAGTTAGGGCTGTTCTTGAGTCTGCTGGTCTTAGGGATGTTTTAACCAAGTGTGTAGGAACTAGAAATCCTCATAATGCAGTTCGAGCAACATTGGATGGATTAAGACAATTAAAGAAAATTGATTGATACTGAGGTTATATCTATGAGTAAAAAGTTTTTGGTAACACTCAAAAAAGGTTTAAGTAGAGCAACAGATACTCAACGTAGAACTATCGCAGCTCTTGGTTTAAAAAAGAGACACGATGGTGTAGTTGTTGATGATAATGCGGCTAATCGTGGACAAATTATGAAAGTGCAACATTTAGTAGATGTTAGTGTAAGGAGGGAATCATGAGTTTGCTTGAGAATTTAAAGCCAACTGAAGGTTCAAAGCATTATCAAAAAAGACTTGGGCGTGGAAGAGGTTCTGGTTTAGGCCAAACGGCAGGTAAAGGACATAAAGGTCAACTTGCAAGATCTGGCGGAAAAGTACGTCGTGGTTTTGAGGGCGGGCAGACTCCTCTTATGAGAAGATTGCCAAAGTTTGGATTTAGCAATGCTGCTTTTTCAAATAGAATGTCGATTTTAAATTTAGATGATTTGGATAAGCTATCTGCAACGCACAAAGAAATTAACGCAGAGATTCTTAAAAGTTTGGGCTTAATAAAAACCAAGTCTTTTAAAGTGTTAGGTAATGGAAAGTTAACAGGTCCTATTTCAATTAAAGCTTTTGCTTTTAGTGAGGCAGCTCAGAAAGCAATACTAAGTGTTGGCGGAAAAATTGAGGTTGTTAAATAGTGGAAAAGGCTCAGGCTGGAAAAAACGACAAGTTGGTTAGTAGAATTCTTTTTACCTTGTTTATGCTTGCTATCTATAGAGTCGGTGTTCATGTGCCAACTCCCGGGGTAGACAGTGTTGCTGTTCTGCAGATGTTTCAATCTCAGAGCCGCGGAGTTTTCAGCTTGTTTAATACTTTTACTGGTGGAGCTTTGGCTCAATTTTCAATATTTGCATTAGGCATTATGCCATATATTTCTGCGTCTATTATTTTTCAATTATTAACTTCAGCAGTGCCGTCTCTGGAGGCTTTGAAGAAAGAAGGAGAATCTGGTCGTAAGAAGATTTCTCAATATACAAGATATGCAACCGTTGTTCTGTGTTTAGTTCAAGGATATGGTATCAGCACTTGGTTGTTAAATTCCACTGGCGAAGGTGGAATTCCGTTGGTGACATCTTCAAGTGTGTCTTTTCTTCCTTTTCAAGTAATGTCTATGGTTACCCTTACTGCCGGTGCTTGCTTTGTAATGTGGATAGGTGAACAAATAACTGAAAAGGGTATTGGTAACGGCTCGTCTCTTATAATATTTACGGGTATTGCTGCGTCGGTTTTAAAGGGTGCATCGCAGATGTTCAAATTGATCGAAAGTGGTGAACTTTCTTTCTTATTGGCGTTGTTAATTTGTGTTTTTATGGTTGTTGTTATTGGTTTTGTTGTTTTTATGGAGGTGGCTCAGAGAAAGCTAGTTGTTCAATATTCACAACGAAGCAATTCTGGAGCTCACGCAATGAGTTCTCCAAACAATTCTCATTTGCCAATAAAAGTTAATTTTTCCGGAGTTATTCCTCCGATTTTTGCAAGCTCATTGTTAATGTTTCCAGCTACCTTGGCGCAGTTTGTTCATGTTTCCTGGTTAAAGTCATTGCAAGATTCTTTAAGTCCTAATGGTGTTCTTTATAATGTTTGTTTTGTATCTTTATTAGTCTTTTTCTGCTTTTTTTATACAGAAATTGTATTTAATCCAAATGACGTTGCTGATAATTTAAAAAAATATGGTGGGTTTATTCCAGGTATACGTGCTGGTAAAAATACTGCTGAGTATATAAAAAATGTACTAGATAGAGTAAGTGTACTTGGGGCTATATATCTTTCCTTGGTTTGTATTTTGCCTGGATTGTTAACTACACTTTTTAATGTTCCCTTTTATTTTGGTGGTACAAGTTTATTGATCCTTGTTGGCGTAGCTATAGATACGTCAAGTCAAATTCAGTCATACATGATCACCCAGAAGTATGGCTCTCTTAGCCAGGTTAAGATTAAGAGAAGGGTTCAATATTAATATGAGTTTAATTTTGTTTGGTGCGCCGGGTGCTGGAAAAGGTACTCAGTCTAATATGATTTCATCTGAGTATAAGTATCTACATCTGTCTACAGGAGATATGCTTAGAAAAGAAGTGGCAAATAAGACGGATTTAGGATTGGAAGTTAAGGAAATGATGTCCAGTGGTGCTTTGGTGCCTGACTCGATAGTTATTTCTATTATTGAAAATGAATTAGTAGTGAATAAGTGTGATTTTGTACTTGATGGCTTTCCGAGAACTTTATCTCAAGCAATTGAGCTTGAAAAATTGCTTGAGAAAATGTCAATAAATCAGCCAAAGGTAATTTTAATTGATGTTAATATTAGTGCGTTACTGGCTCGATTAACTGGAAGGCGAGTGTGCTCCATTTGTGGCGCTGTGTATAATGTTGAGTTTAGTCCACCTAAAACTACGAATAAGTGTGACTCATGTGGTGGAGAGCTTTTTCAGCGTGATGATGATAAAGAAGAGGTAATAACTAAACGGTTAATTGCATTTAACCAAAATATGGAGCCTCTGAAAAACTACTATTCTACAAATGGAAGACTGCAGTTTGTAAGTGGCGATGGAGATAGGGATTTTGTTTTTGCACAGATAAAAAGAATATTGAGTGTTAACTAATAATATTTGATTAGACATTGTATCTTCTAAATGTTATTTAGCTCGCTTTGTTTTTATAATTATAATGAGGTTTGAAATGAAAGTTAGGCCATCTGTTAAGAAAATTTGTAATAAATGTAAAGTTATTAAGCGTAAAGGTGTGATTCGCGTTATTTGTGAAAACACTAAGCATAAGCAAAGGCAAGGTTAATTATGGCACGTTTGGCAGGAGTAGACTTACCAAAGGGTAAAAGAGTTGAAGTTGCGTTAACTTATATATATGGAATTGGTAGATCCAGATCTTTGTGGATTTGTGAACAGCTTGCAATTCCACAGTCTTTGCGAACCGATAATTTAACAGATGAGTTGGTTGCAAAAATTCGAGGACTAATTGAGGGTAAATTTAAAGTCGAAGGTGATCTAAGAAGAGAAATCGGTCTTTCAATTAAAAGATTGATGGATTTGAATTGTCTTCGCGGTGTTCGTCATAGAAAAGGTTTGCCGGTTCGTGGCCAAAGAACACGTACTAATGCGAGAACTCGCAAAGGTCCACGTAAGACAATCGCAAATAAGAAAAAGGCAGTTTAATTTAGGGGTATTTTGTGAACGTAACAGTAGATAAAAAAGCTAAGAAAAAAATTAAAAAAACAGTGTCTCATGGAAATTGCTATGTACAGGCCGGTTTTGGCAATGTGATAGTGACTTTTACGGATCCATCTGGCGATGCGGTATCTTGGACTTCAGCGGGTATGCTGGGTTTCAAGGGCTCTCGCAAGGGAACTCCATTTGCTGCTCAGATGGCTGCAGAAGATGCTGGTAAGAAGGCAATGGAAGCTGGAATGAGGTCGGTTGATGTTTTCCTTAAAGGTCCTGGTGCAGGTAGGGAGCCGGCAATTCGTGCTTTAGCTTCGATAGGTATGAAGGTTGGCTCGATGAAGGATGTAACGCCTGTTCCTCATAATGGATGCCGGCCGCCAAAAAGACGAAGAATATAGGAGAGTTTATGGCTTGTGTAGGTAGTGTTTGTAAATTGTGTAGACGTGAAAATGCAAAGTTGTTTCTGAAGGGTGATAGATGTTTCACTGATAAGTGTTCATTTGAAAGACGTCCCTATCCTCCAGGCCAGCATGGTCAAGCGAGATTGAAATTTTCTGAATTTGCTTTGCAATTAAGAGAGAAGCAAAAAGCTAAACGTTATTATGGTATGTCAGAAGGGCAATTTAGAAGATCTTTTCAGATTGCTGACAGTTCAAAAGAGGTTACGGGTATTGCTTTATTGAAGGTGCTTGAATCAAGACTAGATAATGTTGTGTATACTCTAGGATTTGCTGCTTCTAGAAAAGAAGCTCGGCAAATTGTTGGTCATAACCATATTATTGTTAACGGTGTAAGAGTTAATATTCCAAGTTTTAATGTTAAAAAAGGCGATGTTGTTGAAGTTAAAGAGCCTAGTCGATCTTCAGTTAGAATTATGTCTGCGATTGAGTCTGCAAAAAAGAGATCTGTACCGAGCTGGCTTGAAGCAGATTACTCTTCTTTTAAAGGTTTAGTTAAAGATTTGCCTAGCAGAGATGAAGTATCTTTAGCTGTTGAAGAAAATATGGTTGTTGAGTTCTACTCTAGGTAGTACTTTGAAAGTTTGGGGGTTTTGATGCAGGATTATTATTACCATTTTTGGAGAGATTTAATTAAACCCAAGGGTTTTGAAGTAGATAGAGAGTCTTTGCGTGATGATTATGCTAAGTTTACTGTACGTCCTTTGGAGAGAGGGTACGGGGTTACTTTAGGCAATTCATTACGCCGGATTTTATTGAGCTCTATGATGGGGTCTGCTGTTGCAGCTGTGAAAATTGAAGGCGTACTTCATGAGTTTTCCACTGTTCCTGATGTGCTTGAGGATGTTACTGATATCATTCTCAACTTAAAAGAAGTTAGGTTTAAACAGTATTCATCAACCACTCAAACTTTGAGAATTTCAAAAAAGGGCCCTGGTCGTGTAACAGCAGCCGACATTCAGGTTAGTGATCAAATTGAAGTGTTAAATCCAGAGCAGCATGTAGCAACTTTGGGTGCAAATGCTGCTTTTGAAGTAGAAATAATGGTTTCTTTTGGACGTGGGTATGAGCCGGTTGAGAATCGTAGCGAGCAATATCCTGTTGGATTTATAGCAGTTGATTCTTTATTTAGCCCTATTAAGAAGGTTAATTATAGTGTTACAAACGCACGTGTTGGCCAAAGAACTGATTATGATTCTCTTATATTGGAAATATGGACTGATGGATCTTTGAAACCAGAAGAGGCTGTGTCTCTTGCTTCGAAGATTATGAAAGAACAGTTGCAAATATTTCTTACATTTGATGAGAGCTTGGAGCCGGCTGATGATGCTAAAGATAATAAGAACCCTACGCTAAACGAAAATTTATTTAGATCAGTAGATGATTTGGAGTTATCTGTAAGAAGTGCAAATTGCTTGAAAAATGCTAATATTAGATATATTGGTGAGCTTGTAGTTAAGTCAGAAGCTGAGATGCTAAAAACAAAAAATTTCGGTAGAAAATCTTTGAATGAAATAAAAGAAATTTTGTCAGAAATGGGACTGGGATTAGGGATGAAAATTGATGGTTGGCCTCCAGTAGGATGGGATCCATCTCAGGCTCCGGTTAAAAGAGAACAACAGTAGTGAGGAATTATGAGTAGTCACAGAAGAGCAACGAAATATTTTAGTAGAAAATTTAATGCTCGTAAGGCGATGTTAAGAGGTTTGATGGTTTCACTTGTCGAGCATGGAAGAATCAAAACGACAGTAGATAAAGCTAAAGAACTTAGAAGACATATTGAGCCTGCGATAACTCTTGGTAAAAAAGGAGATCTTGCAAGTAGAAGGCTTTTGATCTCTCGTATTGCTAATCAAGATGCTGTATCGAAAATCTGTTCCGATATTTCTAAAAGATTTATGGAGCGGCCGGGAGGTTATACACGATTGATCAAAATTGGTCGTAGACCTGGTGATACAGCTGAAATGGCATTTATTGAGTTTGTAGACTATGATTGGAAATCAAAAGAACTTAGTAGTTCTGAATCTAAGTCTTCAGCTAAGTAATTTATCTATTATCTATGAGTAAAAGGGGCATAGTACCCTTTTTTTATGAAATATAATAAAATTTTAGTCATCTTTATTAGTTTTGCTCTACTTGCTACTATGACGCTGTTTATATTTAGTAGATATATTGCAAGTACAGAATCTGTAGTTTCTTTAGAAACTCAGGTTGGGGACAAAATTCCGGGTTTTGTATTGGATAAAATTACTTCAACATATCCGGGTGTAGACCTAAATTCCACAAAAGTTATTGTTTTTAATTTTTGGGCATCATGGTGTTCACCTTGTGTAGAAGAGTTGCCCTCTCTAATTAAGCTCTCAAAGCTATTAAATCAAAAAATTACAGTTATTGCAATTTCTCAAGATAGTGATGTTTCAGAGCTGAACTCATTCTTGAAATTATACGACTTAAAAACATTGGAAAACTTTAGTGTGGTCGTAGATAGCGAACATTATTATTCATCTCAATTAGGTATTGATCGTTTGCCAGAGACTTGGATTATTAGTTCTGATCATGTTTTGTTAAAGAAAGTGGTTGGAGCTATTGATTGGTCTTCCAGCGATGTTGTATCTTATCTTAAAAGTCTCAAATAATAATTAATTTAATTTATTATAAACAGATTGGTTTTGGTTATTTTAATAAATATTTTTAAATGTACAATAGACAAATTTTTGTCATTGTGAATTATGAAACAACTCTGGCCTGACCCCCAAATTAGACCGTATTTTGCGTGAGTTCTTATGTCGAGTAGATGTGTTTTGCAAATAAATCCGTTTTAGTATTTATGTCAATTGAACTGGACCCCAGGCTAGAGCCACGGTTAGAGAGAATCTTTCTGCACGGTTAGTTGGTCCACAAATTCTTTCGGAGTAAATTTTCCAAGAGAAGTGTGCGGTCTTTGTTCATTCTAGTCGATTCTCCATTATTCGATAGTCCTGCGAATGTCTTCTAGGCTTAAGAAGCGATGTTCGTTCAAACAGTAATTTCTGAACTTTCCGTTGAGCGATTCGATGTATCCGTTTTTCTATGGATTTTCTGGTCTGATAAAATCGAGTTTAATTTTATTTTCAAAAGCCCATTGATCAATGACTTTGCTCGTGAACTCCGAGTCATTGTTGATGACGATGCTGTCTGGAAACTTTCCTCTCACGATTACTGCAAGCTCCAGAGCCCTTGTCGCAGAGGGGACTGGAATCGAAAAGTCAGCAAAAAGCGAAA
>JACCDN010967558.1_pt1 | contig 14086 bp, 12 predicted proteins | sample 7441691 | NCBI WGS metagenome assembly JACCDN01 (sample SAMN15323439, study PRJNA562643) | freshwater metagenome | isolation source: river surface water | place: USA:Blue River Watershed | collected 2017-08-16
CCTACATAAAAAGTTCCCAAGAACAGCATTCATATTCATTTACCATTCGACAAAGGAAGGTAAGTTTAGAGGAGGTAATGAGCATGCGCATGAGGTGGATGTGATAATTGAGGTGGTGAATGGGGAGGTGAATGCAAAGGGTAGATTTAATTCACCAGCAGAAATGAGGGTCAACTAACGGAATAATAGAAATGTAAACGCCCCGAATTTACCCCATTTGAAAGTTTGTTCTAAACCTACTAAATCAAATTTAGATTGAGGCTTCACAGATGCAATCCATCTTGATAATAATGTTGCATTTTCGATGTAGTCATTTTTAGGCTTTACATTATTAATTTCTTTTATTATTTCCCTTATATAACCAGCTTCTATTCGGATTTTCGGCACTCCATTGATAGAAGCAAGTTCTGAAAATTTATTGTTATAGCTGATTCTACTAAAGTTTAAATTTTCATCCCATTTTATAAAAATGGCTGGGAATATATTCATGTCAATGTAATGAATGGCAGTACATTCAATTGAAGTACCAAATTGGTCTTTCAATGTTAAGATTGCTTCAATACCATATTCATTTTGATTTGCTGCTGAAACAAATCTGCTTTTGGGCATTAGTAAATTAGAGGCAAAATGATTCGCTTCTTTTTCAGTATTATTAGGTACTAACTTATCACTAGAAATAGTATGTGATAATGATTCTCCCTTTAACAATAAATTGCGGTGCTCATCAATAAAAAAATGCCCAAATTCGTGTCCAAGTGTAAAATTAGCCCTTGGCGAATTCTTAGTCTCAAGTTCATCTAGGTTTAAGTGGATATAAAAACGCCCACTCTCATGCACTAACTCGCCTGAGAAGGCATCTTTATAATTACCATAAATAATGCTGATGTCTTTTTTTTCAGCTATTCCTTTTAAGTCAACTTTTCCATTGGATATGTTTTCTTCTGCTATTCCTTCTGCTAACGAAGCAATTTTATTTAATCTTACATTCATTGCTTTTTATCTTTTCTTCTTAAATCTGAATTTCGTCTGTCATTTTTCATGCTTTCAAGCACCTCATCCGAAATGAAGTTTTTGCCATTTCTAGCTGCCATTGCCAAATTATCGGGTGTGCTACCTTGCACAATTGTGCTGTTGCTTTTTTGTGTGTAAAGGAACTCGGGATTTTCTAATTCAACAGGTAAAATAACATCAGTATTCCCAAAGTTTTTTTCAAACTCAATTACTTCCTCTACTGTTTCAGGAAATAAAAATCCATTTGTTTTTAAAATGAATTCAATTGGTAAATCCTCGGTAGTTGAAGTTGGTCTTTCTGTCGCTTGTTTCATAATGTTAGTCTCTAAATGTGTATATGTGTACTTAGTGTTTTTATAGCTTTTGATTACATTTTTTCTTAATTAATTCAATCGTTCGCTTTTTAATTTGTCTTATGTTTTCAGGTGTAGTTTGGTAGGTTTTACATAATCTACCCATTTGATAATCGCTAAGATGTAAATTGGTGCCGACGCAATTTTCATTTACATAGGTAGTGATTATGTCCAAGTCTCTAGGTTTCAACGTTGAGAGTGTATCAAGTAATGATTTCTTAATTTCAGATGGTACTTCTATTTTATCAACAGTTTCACTTAGCATTTCATAAGAGATCTCTGGGATTTGACTTTCATCATATATTACCAGCTCATTATATTTTTTTGATAAAACTTTTTTGAACTCGAAATTAGCTATTCTACCAAGCCACCCCTTCATTTTATTCTCTCGAAGTTTTTCATCATCATGTTCTGAAAATATAAATTCAGATGATTTCAACTTAAATAGTGCTTGAATAAAAGTGCATTGGGTAATTTCTTCAGCCCAGAAATTATCATCTTTATTGAAATTACTATTTCTACATACTTGTACTGCAATTTTATAGATATAATTTTTAAATCTATTATAAAATTCGTTTTGATAAGCATTAAGTAATCTTTCATTAGCATTCTCATAAAGGCCATTCACTAGGGATTGTAAATCTTTTGACTGGACCTGTTCATCGTAGTTAGGTAAAACTGCTTTCATAGGGCATAAATATTAAATTTAATATATAATCCTGTAAGCGTGACATTTTAAACACGTCACGCTTATTAGGTTTATAGTTAAATATAAATTTTAAAATAATGGAAAAATCAGAAAACATTGAAATTGACATCGAACTTTATGCAAAAGAAGGCAAAGAAGTTCCTAAAGGGGCTATTTACATTATAAAAGTAGATAGAGAGCAGTACAAAGTTAAGCAAGAATGCATGACTGGAAAGGAAATCCTAATTCTTGCAGGTAAAAACCCACCTGAAAGGTATCAGCTTAATCAGCGTATTAAAGGAGGTAAAGTTATTAAAATAGCTTACGACCAAAAAGTATGCTTTACTGACCCAGGGGTTGAAAAATTTATGACCATTCCTTTAGACCAAACAGAAGGAGGTATCTAGTGAGACGTCAATTTCATTTACCTGAAGAGGATTTAGCCTTTTTAGATGCCCTAAGTTTGCCTTGGGAGGCATTGAATGAAGGAGGCATGCAATGGGTAGTCATACACGACTACCCTGTTTGCAATGGTTACAACATTGAAAAGGTAACAGTTGCAATTAAAATAGAAACAGGTTATCCGAGAACACCTCTTGATATGGCCTATTTTTATCCACCTTTAGTAAGATTAGACAATAAAGCTATTGGTGCATTATGTCCACAAAGTATAGATGGAAAAGTTTTTCAACGCTGGTCACGGCATAGAACTTCTGAGAACCCTTGGAGAGAGGGTGTGGATGATTTATCTACACATTTATGCCTAGTTGATTATTGGTTTAAACAAGAATTTCAAAAACAACCAAATGGAATTACAACTTAGAATTTCTGGAGTTCATTATAATGAGCTCCAAAAACACCTCTTCCCTGGAGATGGAAAAGAAGCAGTCGCAGTTGCATTATGCGGAAGACATAAGGACGAAAACTTGGAAGTCTTGTTAGTACATAAAATAACACTTATTACATATGAAGATTGTAAATGTAGAGAGGATGATTTGTTGGTTTGGTCTACCAAGAAGATAGAGCCATTCTTTGAGCAAATTTCCAAAAGCGATTTAGCAATCTTGAAAATTCATAGTCATCCTAATGGATATAGTGCGTTCTCAAGGACAGATGATAAATCTGATCGTGAATTTTTTGATTCAGCATTTGGTTGGTCAATTTCAAGCAGACCTCATGCAAGTGCAGTAATGTTACCTGATGGAGAAATTTTTGGAAGATTTTTCTATGAAGATTTAATGCCGAAGAACATTGATAAAATCGTAGTTGTTGGAGACGATTTATCACATTTCGTTAAAAGAAAAAATTTGCAAAAAGAAGAATTTGCAAAAAGAACGATTCAGGCTTTTGGAGAAGGAACATATAATAAGCTTAAGAATCTAAGAATAGGTGTAGTAGGATGTTCTGGTACTGGCAGTCCTGTTATTGAGCAACTTGTTCGACTAGGGGTTGGTGAAATTGTTTTGATAGACCCTGACATAGTTGAAGAGAAAAACTTAAACAGGATATTGAACACTACAATGTATGATGTGAAAGAGAAAAAATCAAAGGTAGATGTATTAAAAAAATCAATTGAAGAGATAGGCTTAAACACTAAGGTTTTAACCTACCACACAAACCTGTATGATAATATATCTGCTGCTAAAAGTTTAATTAGTTGTGATTTTGTTTTTGGGTGCATGGATAGTGTAGATGGTAGGTATCTTTTAAATCAACTCTGCACTTTTTATGTAATTCCATATATTGACTTAGGTGTAAAGTTAGATGCCGATGGCAACGGCGGTATCGAAAAAATTTGTGGTACTGTAAACTATATTCAACCTGGTAAGTCATCACTTTTAAGTCGAGGGTTGTACAATATGGATGACCTAAGAGCCGCTAGTCAACTAAGGAAAAATCCAGAAGAGTTTGAGAAACTTTTAGAGAATAAATATATTAAAAATGTAAACGTAAATAGTCCTGCTGTAATTAGTGTAAATATGCAAATCGCAAGTCATGCAGTTAATGAGTTTTTGAATAGAATTCATCCATATAAGTCTGACCTACCAGCAGAGTATGCATCCAGTACTATTGATATTACAAATTCATATATTGTAAATTCTTCTGAGGATATTTTTAACGGTGATAAATATTTAATGTTAAAAGTAGGAAGAGGTGATATATTACCATTTATAGAAATGTCTGAATTATCATGAGATATAAGTTTAAAAAAGTATTAGATAAAATTGAATTTATTCTTCAAAAGGAATTCAAAGTAAAATACTTCGAGGAATTACCCGAAATTATCGAAAATAGAACTATATATATCGTTGGCATCAAAAATTATCCTTGGTTGATAGCCTTTAATTGTCCTTGTGGGTGTAATAAATTGATACAGCTAAACCTGTTAATAGACGGTGAGGATACTTGGGCATTTAAGATAAATAAAAAAGGTAAAATTAATATTTACCCTTCTATTTGGAGAAAAGTAGGATGTATGAGCCATTTCTTTATTAAGAAAAATAAAGTAATATGGGTGACGGGGAATAGATTTTTGTATTAAATTATATTTTCTTTTGCTAATCTATATATTCATAATTAATACTTTTGTAAGCATAACCGTCAAAACTTCATGATGTAAAATTATCAGTTTTTGAATTAGGGAGGCTGGAAAACCGAATAGAGTAATAATACAGCATAACTGATTCAATTTATGGTATGAGGTTATAATTATTATCTATTCGAATTGCTAACTAGGCACTAAAATTTTAACTTGAATTGAAATTATGAAATTAATCATCAACCCTACTCAGTTGGTAAAAGAATTTGAACGATTGACAAAACAATATAATAGTTTTTATTGGGCGACAGCTTGGGCAGGTGTTGGTTCAAAACATTTCGACAATCTTTTAGCAAATAAGGAGAAAATAAAAAAAGTAGTTGTAGGTATACATTTTTATCAGACACATCCTGATTTTATCGAAACTTTCATGGGCAATAAAAATATTCAATTCGTGAATCAGCCACAGGGAACATTCCACCCAAAATTATATTTGTTCCATAACACAGATAATGATTGGGAGATTTTAATTGGTAGTTCGAACTTTACAAAGGAGGGATTTAGTAAAAATACAGAAGCAAATACGTTATTAAGCTGTAAAGACAATAATTCAGCAGATTTTTTGAAATCTGCATTTGAGCTTGTAGAAAATAGTTGGGAAATATCAAAATTGTTTACGTTACCCGAATTACTTCGATATAAAACCATTTGGGAAATCCAAAGAGCAAAAATTAGAAGCCTTTCAGGTTTATATGGTAGCGAGAATAGTGACGTAGAACCAATTCATGAAGTTCTAGCTCTCAATATGACCTGGGAAGAATTCATCGAGAAAATTGCTAAAGACGAAACTCATGGAATTGATAGAAGGCTAAGAGTTATTGAGATAGCTCAGGAACTTTTTGCTTCAGTAAAACATTTCAATGAATTGAGTGAAAGTCAACGAAGATTCATTGCAGGCGCGAAGACTGATTATGCGGAAGATTGGGGATTATTTGGCAGTATGATTGGTCGAGGGGACTATGTACATGAAATCATATTAAATAATAATGAAATATCAATTGCTCTTGATCAAATTCCTTCTAGTGGGCAAATAACAAGAAAAAATTATAATGATTTTATTGAACATTTTAGTAAAGTATTTTCAGGAAATTATATTGGAGTTGCATCAAGACTTTTGACTATGAAAAGACCTGATGTATTTTATTGCTTGACATCAAAAAATCAACAGAGGTTTTGTAAAGCCTTTAATATTAAAAAATCAGAGATTGATTATATTGGTTATTGGGAACATGTAATTGAAAGAATTTACGATTCTGAATGGTGGCTAAATCCAAGGATTAGAACAGAGAAAGAAATGCAAATTAGTAAGGCAAGAGCCGCATTTCTAGATGCAATTTATTATGAAGGGTAGAATAATCATGGTTTTCACTTTAAATATTAAAGGTAATATCAGATAATAGACATTAAGACTTGTTAATTAGATAGGTAATATCCTAATTATATTATTTAAATGCAGCTAATATTCAAGTTATGCGTCACCATATGACGTCTGACAGTGCTAACATTAAACAGACATAAAAATAAAAAAAGAGCTAAATTTTGCCACCGCACCGATACTAACAATATGGAATTGACAAATACAGGATTAATCATAGACAGAGAATTAGCAGAAAAAAAAGCTAAAGAAGAAGCAGAACGTGCTGATATGAAACAGCACGCAGACAAGCTCATTCAAGGATTTGAAAAATTAGAAGACAGCCACGCTAAAAGAGCTATTTGGGAACTTTTTCAAAATGCAATTGACTTATCCGAATACAGCGAAATAATTCTCGAACTAAAGGAAGATTCTGTAATTTTCAAACATAACGGGAAACCATTTACCACAAACACATTGAGTTGTTTGATTAAACAAGTCAGTTCCAAAAATGCCAAAAACAATGAGGACGAGGTTGGACAATATGGAACAGGCTTTATTACGACGCACTCATTCGGCAAACAAATATTGATTTCAGGCTCAATAAAATTAGACGACTATTATATTTCATTAGACGATTTTGACATTGACAGAATTGCTCAAAATGCAGACCCCGAACTTATTGACAAATTACTAATTCAGCAAAACAAAGTCTTTGACTTAGTAAAAACTGGGGAGTTGAAAACAGTAGGTAATCCTTATACAACATTCGCTTATCAAACTACAAGCAAGCTGGAAAAACAGAATGCTGAAAAAGCCTTTGAAAGTTTGCCTGTAATTCTACCTTATGTAATGATGATTAATGAAAGACTTCAAAACGTTAGAGTATTTGATAAAAATGGGAATGAAACCTACTACCAAAAAGCGGAATCTACCATCGAAGGCGATTTGAATGTTGCAAACATTCAAATCAACAATGAATCAAAAAAAATCTATTCGATTAATTCAAAAGAAGAAGATTTAATCATTGCATTACCTCTTTCTGAAAAGGATAATGCAGTTGTTCTCGATGAAAATCTTTCAAAATTATTTCTATTCTATCCATTAATTGGAACAGAACATTTTGGGTTTAATTACTTGGTTCATTCAAAACAATTTGCACCAACTGAGCCTCGAGACGGAATACATTTAAAAAGCAAAAACGAACAAGTTCACGAAAAAGAACTGCACAATAGTTTATTATTAAAAAGAGCTACCGAATTAATAAGTGATTTCGTAAGTAAGCATTGCCTTAATCTCAATAATCCGCACCACTTAGCATATATTAATTTCAATACAGGAATCCAAAACATTCATCTTTCAGAATATTTTAAAGATCTTAAAAATGAATGGGTAGCTAAATTCAAAACATATAATTTAGTTGAAACAAGTGTTGAAAGACTAAAACCGCAAGATACTTGTTTTTTCAGTAACGAACTTTTACTTGATGAAAAATACTTTGATTCAATTTATGCTTTAGTAAATCTTTACTGGACTAACATACCCAAAAAAGATATTACAGCTACTTGGACAAAATCAATTCTAAATTGGGAAGATGAAACAACTTCTTTTATCAAGATTTCAGACATAGTAAAGAAAATTGAAGAGGTTGAAACTCTTGATTTATTTTCTGATTCAATCCTACTGAAAGATTTTTACAACTATCTTATCGAATATGGTTTTGGCGAAATATTCAGCCAACACAAACTACTCCCCAATATCAAGAATGCATTTAGGCAAAAATCACAATTAAACACTGCTTTAAACATTGACAGAAATTTGATTGAAATTGCTGATGTAATAATCCCCGATGTTCCCAAACGCTATATTAAGGCTGGCTTTGAGTTTAATCTTGTATTTGAACCCTATGACAGAAAACAATTCTCAAAAGACTTAAACACACAAATAGCTGATTACAACAAAACAATAAATCAAACTACGCTTCTGCCCAAAGAGATACTTTTCGCATTAATTGAATACTGTAAAATATTTCCTTCTTTAGAAAATACAGGGACAAGGGGAAAACTGATGACTTTAATTTGTGAGTATTACAACATAAACGCTGTTTTCACATCTCTTACTTTATCCAATAATGAAGAAATCAATTGGGAAACTCCAATTAAATGCTTACTCCGAAATATTATTTGGGATATTAATTCAAAGGATTTGCAATGGACAAAAGATAACACGGACTTTTTGAAGCGATTTATTTCCGTGATTTATAATCACAAAGACTTTGAAGAATTGGTTGCGACATTACCAATTTTTCCAAACCAAAATTATGAACTTTGCAAAAAGACTGATTTGAAATTAGATGGAGGAATTCCTGATGAGTTGAAAACTCTTTATGATGATATTGTTTGTTCAACAAAACCAATAAGAGACACTTTAATTTTAGATGGGTTTAGTAGTTTTCTAAAAGATGCTGAAACTAAATACCCTAATAGTCTTGGTGGTTTAATAGAAAAAGTTTTTCAAGATGAAATGCCTTATACATCAATAAACAACCATCCACACCAAAAAGATATACTCTTAATAATAAAGAAAATTTCAGATGACCACAAGTGGGCAAGATATTTCCCCTCAATAGAAGGCGAAAAAGCAACGATTATGATGGCAAGAATTTCTGACAATGAAACTAAAAATGATTTGTTCGCCATCATCGGTTTAGATAAAAATAAAATTGCATTGTTAGGAGAACTTGCAAAGCAAGATAATTTAGAAAGAATTATAAATTTAGGTATAGAAGCAATTGAAGATGAAAAACGCAACAAGGCTGACTTTCAATTTAAACATACAATTGGCACTCATATTGAAAAACTAATTAGAGAAAAAATTGACAAAGATCTTACTGATTTTAAAGTTGAAGTTCGTGACCAACAAGGCGGACAAGACATTGTTGTAGAACAAAATAATTCTATAGTTTATTTCATAGAAGTGAAATCTCGTTGGGACAGTAGAAATTCAATAACAATGAGTCCAACCCAAATGAAAAATGCAGTAGCAAATAAATCAAACTACTCTCTTTGTTGCGTTGATATGACCGACTACAAAACTGGCGATAAAGACCGCTATAATGTAACTGACATCGAAGTAATTTTTGATAGAATAAATGTATTGAATGATATTGGCAATCGAATTGAGCCTTTGTTGAACGGTGTTTTAGCCGTAAAAGATTTTGAAAATGAAGTGTCGCTTAGTGGCGACTATCGGGGTACAATACCGCAAACAATAGTTAAGACAGGAAATTCGATTGACAACTTTGTAACTCACTTAATTAAAGTATTGAAATGACAATATCAACCCTTCGCAGTCATACACATTTGCAATTCACACATCCCAACGCCAAAATCAAAAAATGCAAAAGAGTATGCCTGACGACCGCACAAACATAGAACAGCGGTTTGGCAAAATTGGCGGTTTTGTTGTTCGCATCAATATTTGTGGTAAAAATCGCCACCTTCGCCAAGGTTCTAACCGATAGAGTAGAATTAGCTTCATTTCAGATACTTTGTACGGTGAATAATCAAAAGTTCCATATCCTTTTTATGAATACTTAAATAATTTGAATTATTTAAGTATTTTTGCTATATATTGGCAAGTATATAAATAGCAAGTATTGTTTATGGCAACATTTGGAGAGTATTTAAGAACTGAACGTAATAAAAAGGGATTAAACCAAAGCGAATTTGGGCAAGCAATAGGAATTATAATGACTGAAATCTCTAAAATAGAAAATGGGAGAAAGAAATTTCCATTTAATTGCCTTGAAGGACTTGCTACGTTTTTAGGAACAGATTATTCAGAATTAAAAAATCTTTATGTAGCAGATAAGCTTGTAGCTGAGGCTCATAAATATGATTGCTCTGACGCAGTTTTTTCAGTGGCAGAGAATCAGTCTAAATACTTAAGAAGTAAGAATGCTAAACAAAGTAAAATAAACTTCTAATGGATCCTAAAAAACTTATACTATCATTAGGATTTAAACCTAAAGAAAGTACCGTTGGTATTTTTCAAAAAAAGTACAACGGCTACGCCATTGATATTGATTTTGAAAATTCAATTTTCAATTACGGCAAAAAAATAAAAGGCGAAAGTAAAACCACTCAAAATTTTTCACAAATGGAAAATTGGGTTGTTCTAGAATGTATTGATAGGCTATTAGAAAAAGGTTATCTACCTCAAAATATTGTTTTAGAAAAAACTTGGAGAACAGGACACGGTACAAGTGGTAGATTAGATATTTTGGTAACTCGTGATAATGGCACAGCTTACTTAATGATTGAATGTAAAACATGGGGGATAGAATTTGAGAAGGAGTTTAAAAATTTAGAGCGTAACGGAGGACAACTTTTTACATATTTTCAGCAGGATAAAGATGCAGAAATTTTAATGCTTTATACTTCTCAACTTCAAGGAAAAAATGTAGAGTTTAAAAACACCATTGTTAAAATTGAAGATGATTACCGACAAGCAGGAAATGTAAAAGACTTTTTCGAGCGTTGGAACAAATTACCTAAAAACAATGGCATTTTCGATAGTTGGGTAACGCCTTATGAATTTCAAAGCAAAGCACTTACAAAAAATGATTTAAAGGTTTTAAAACAAGCGGACAGCAGTTTTATTTTTAACCGTTTCTTAGAAATACTAAGACACAATGTAGTTTCTGATAAGCCTAACGCATTCAACAAAATATTTACGCTTTTTCTTTGCAAAATTGTTGATGAAAATAGAAACTCTGACGAGCAATTGCATTTCCAGTGGCTTGAAGGAGAAGATAATCATATTTCATTTCAAAAAAGACTGACAGACCTTTATAACAGAGGAATGCTTGAACTTTTAGAAAAGAAAGTTACAGACGTAAGTGACAGTGAATTTGACAAACAATTTTTACAAGTTGATGTTCAATACAGAGATAAATTCAAGGATATTTTAACCGAAATTCGACTTAAAAAAAATAATGAATTTGCGATAAAAGAAGTATATGATGATGCCTCATTTGAAGAAAATGCAAAAGTGGTAAAAGAAGTAGTTGAACTGCTTCAAGTATATCAAATACGTTACAATTATCGTCAACAATTTTTGAGTGATTTCTTTGAATTACTTTTAACCACAGGATTAAAGCAAGAATCAGGGCAGTTTTTTACTCCTGTTCCTATTGCAAGGTTCATCATTAAAAGTTTACCATTTCAAGAAATCACTGCTCAAAAAATTGAACGAGGAAATAAAAATGACTTATTACCAACCATAATTGATTATGCAGCAGGAAGCGGACACTTCCTAACAGAATCAATGGAAGAAGTGCAAAATTACATTGACAGTTTAGATGAAAATAATTTTAATCCTACAACCAAAAGAGCGATTAAAAAATGGAAAGAAGACCAATTTGACTGGGCTGAATCATATGTTTATGGTATAGAGAAAGATTATCGATTGGTAAAAACCGCCAAAGTAAGTTGCTATTTACACGGTGATGGTTTGGCAAAAGTGATACACGGAGATGGTTTGGGAGATTTTGCAACATCAAAAGAGTTTAAGGATTTGTTAAAAGAAACTGACAAAACCTATCCAAAAGACAACAAACAATTTGATGTCATCATTTCAAATCCACCTTATTCGGTTTCCGCTTTTAAGGGTTTAATGGATGAAGATAAATCAAAATTGGGTTTTGATTTATACAGTCGACTAACAGATCAAAGTTCTGAAATAGAATGTTTATTTATCGAAAGAACTAAGCAACTATTAAAAGATGGTGGAGTTGCAGGAATTATTTTACCTAGTAGCATTTTGAGTAATTCAGGGATTTATACCCAAACAAGAGAAATTTTATTAAAACACTTTGAAGTTTTAGGTATTGCCGAATTAGGTTCAAATACTTTTATGGCTACTCAAACAAATACCGTCACTTTATTTTTAAGGCGCAGAAATAATGCAGATGCTTACAATGTAGAAGAAGCTATAAAAAAATGTTTTGTAAGTCTACAGGATGTAACGATTAACGGCATTGAAAAGCCACTGGCAAAATATGTTGCTCATGTTTGGGACACCATTTTGTTTGAAGATTTTAAGACACTATTGCAGAAATCTCCGAATAAAAGCGTAATGCAACATGAGATTTATAAAGAATATTCCAAGAAGATAAAAGCCAAAAACGAACAGGAACTTTGGACTAATATTTTAGCTATTGAACAAGATAAATTACTCTATTTTATTTTGGCTTATCCTCAAAAGTTAGTGTTAGTAAAAACAGGTGAAAAAAACGAAGAAAAACAGTTCTTGGGTTATGAATTTAGCAACCGTAGAGGAAATGAAGGCATACATGCTATACAGAGAAGCAAAAGCATAGACGAGTGTACTCAACTATATGATGCTGATAGCTTTTCGAATCCAGAAAAAGCAAGCTATTATATTTACAAAGCATTCCTAGGCGAATATAATTTAGAAATTCCTGAAAATTTAGATCAAAACCTAAGCTACCATAACTTGGTAGATATGTTCACTTTTGATAGGGTAGATTTTGAGAAAAGCATTTCGCTATCTGCTAAAAAAAAAGTAAAGATTGAGAGTAAATGGGAAAGCAAAAGATTTGATGAAATCGCTGATATAATTAGAGGGGTAACCTATTCCAAAAATGACCAATCTAATATTGAAACGAACAAAATTATTTTAACAGCAGATAATATTACCCTAAACGGAAGTTTTGAAATAAATAAAACAGTTTATTTAAATGAAAATTATCAAATTCCAGAAGAAAGAAAATTAAGAAAAAGCGACATATTCATTTGCTTTTCAAGTGGTAGTAAACAACATTTAGGTAAAGTTGCATTTATCAAAACGGATACTCCTTATTATGCAGGTGGCTTCATGGGAATTATTAGAGTTAAAAATAATAATGAACCGAAATATTTCTACCAACTTCTAAATACTTTACTTAGACAAACAATTAGAGATATAGGAAGCGGTTCAAATATAAATAACTTATCGGGTGTAATCAACGAAATTAAAATCCCACTCCCACCACTCAGCATTCAGAAAAAAATAACCTTAGAAATTGAAAAAATAGAAACACAAGAGAAAAAAGCTAGTGAAGTAATCTCAGAATTAAGTATAGAGATTGAAAATATAATTGGTTCAATTCAGGGAGAAGGTATAAAATTACGTGAGTTGTGTAAGTATTCTGAAAAGAGAATCGCTTCCTCCTTATTAACTTCAAGAAATTATATTGGAGTCGATAATATGTTGCAAAATATGGCAGGGAAAACCGATTCAAATTTTGTTCCCAATTCAGGTACATCCACGGAATTCAACATTGGAAATATTTTATTGTCGAATATCAGACCATATCTACGGAAAATTTGGTTTGCAGATGTAAATGGCGGTTGTTCAAATGATGTTTTAGTATTACAAAAGGCTAGTGAAAATATGGATACAAAATATGTATATTATTTTTTAAAGCGTGATGATTTTTTTGACTATGTGATGCAAAAACCCAAAGGTGTGAAAATGCCACGTGGAGACAAGCAACACATCATGGATTATAAAATAACACTTCCTTCTTTACTCGACCAGAAGAGAATAATAGCTCAATTAGACAAAATTGAAAAGAAAATAGCAGACTTTAAAAAGCAAATAAGCTTAATGTCAAAACAGAAAGAGGAAATATTGAAGAAGTATTTGAATTAGATTTGTTCTAGTTTGTTTTAAATAAAAAAATCTGAGGTTTAGAAATTCTATTAATTTCAAGTGTTATAATTGTATTATTGATTTATTTTTAAAATGGAACGAATTTCGTTGTAAATTCTTGGGAATTTTTAGGATTTATTTCAATTAATTGGTAATCTTTCATGAATTTTATGTAATTCCTTGCCATTCGTTCCTTAATATTTAGGTAATTCATCACTTCAGTGGTTAAGTCTGGTATTGAATAGCTATATTTTTTCGAATAAATATCTTTCAGAATGTTAGAAAGGTCTTCTATTTTTCTGCTGTCATTCGCTTCCTTAGATTTATAGCCCATGCATACATGACGATTTAATTCATTA
>JACCDN010298577.1_pt1 | contig 14083 bp, 12 predicted proteins | sample 7441691 | NCBI WGS metagenome assembly JACCDN01 (sample SAMN15323439, study PRJNA562643) | freshwater metagenome | isolation source: river surface water | place: USA:Blue River Watershed | collected 2017-08-16
AGCGCATTCACCATTACTCGTTTTCCTTGCGCAACTTTTTCTTCATTACCGGCTGAAGTCATGATTAAAAATCCGGCATAAAGCACTAATCCAAACGCAATAATTCCAAGTAAACCAAGAACTACACTAATTAATCGACCAGCAATGATCCGAATATCAGTATCACCCAGCCGAATGTTATTTTGAATTGGTTGTAATCCTAAAGTATCAGCATCAGTTTGTGCATTTACAATCCCGGCGGCAAAAAAAATATTAAAAAAAACAAAGACTACTGCCAATCCGGTTATGCACCAGGCAATAGTCTTGTTTAGACGTAAATTCGGTCGAATCCAGGGAAGCATGAGCCAAGGATCCAAAATTTAAACTCTCCGGAGAGAGACCGGTGATTAGCCGGATAAACGAGCTAAGACGCGTTCACGAACTGTGGCGCCATCAGCCCTACCTTTTACTTTAGCCATGACTGCACCTACAACTTTACCGCTATTGGCACGGGTTTCTTGGTCAACCTCAGAGAGTACACCAGTAATGACCGCATCAATTTCTACGTCAGTAAGCTGTTGTGGCAGAAAACTTTGTAACAGTTCAATTTCAGTATTGGTTTTTGTTACCAGGTCAGTTCGTCCAGCAGTAGTAAAATCTGCAAGTGCATCTTTTAGCTGCTTAACGAGCCGCGCAATAAGCGCTTCCACCTGAGCATCTTGTAAGGTAATTCCGTGGTTGATTTCTTCATTTTTAATTGCTGCTAAAACATTTTGGATAGAATCCAATGTTTCTGCATTATGCTCTTTACGAGCAGTAAGGCGCAAAGCCTGCAACTGTTCAACCAAAGACATATTTATTATTTATTTCCAAATTTACCAGCTTTGGCAGCGCGACGAGCCATGAGTTCCAATTCTTTCTTGGAAAGCTTGCCTCGTTTGCGACGGTATTCAGTTTTAGCACGGGTTTCAATCCGAGTTAAAGCTGATTTACGGCGGCGAGTTTTGTTTGGTTTACCAGTGAAATGAGCACCTTTACGAGCTTCAAGTTGAATACCAGACATACTGACTTCTGTCTTGTAAGCACGCATTAGAGCTTCAAATGACTTAGAACCTTTTTTTACTTCGATCATATTCACCTCCTGAGGGTGATTAAAAATAATACAGTTATACTACCCTAAAAAACCCAAAAGGTCAAATTAACTTTCTAAGATTTTTACAATAGCCTGGCGTACCTTTTTCTGGTCTACAATTTCCTGGATACCAGATTCCATGTTCCGAATCAAAACTGTACCGTCTTGAACTTCTTTTTGGCCCAAAATCAGGGTATGAGTAGCATTGTACTTATTGGCCAATTCTAATTGGACCTTGAGAGAGGACTTGGCCAAATTATGACGCACCACAATTCCACCCTGACGTAATTCTTCAATCAATTTAAGAACGCGACGGCGAGCCTGCTCTCCTAGATGCGCAAAGAATACTACTGGCTTACTTGGACCCGGAAGATCAGCGATAGTAGTTCCAGAGGCTAGAGCTGCGGCTTTGGCTGCGGCAATCCGCTCTACAGCGGCAGCAATCCGTTCCATACCCATGGCAAAACCAGCAGCAGGTGTAGACTGTCCACCAAGCTGCTCAATGAGGAGATCGTAACGACCACCACCACCAAGCGCACTTTGGGCAGTTTCATTTACACTATCTTCGTATAATTCAAAAACTGTGTGAGTATAATAATCCAAACCGCGCACTAAATTTGGGGTAAGTACATAAGGAATTCCCAGTTCATCCAAATACTCAAGCACACTCATGAAAAATGCTTTGGACGGTTCTGACAGCCAATCAACAATTTGAGGAGCTTCAGCCACTACAGTAGCACAACTTTCATTTTTACAATCTAAAACACGAAGTGGATTTTTGAGCAAACGTTTTTTACAATCCTCACATAAGTAACCACGCTTAGTACGGAAAAAACCAGTAAGTTCTACTAAATAATTTTGACGGTCATCTGGCGTACCCAGCGAATTAATACGAACTGTAGTTGATAAACCAAGATCACGTAAATAATTATACGCAACCGCAATTAATTCCGCGTCAATTACTGGTGCAGATTCACCAATTGTTTCACAATCAAATTGATGAAATTCACGATAGCGCCCAGCCTGTGGACGATCATAACGGAAGAGTGGTCCAATACTCCACATTTTTACTGGTTGTGATTGAGTGTGCAGGCCGTGCATAACATAGGCACGAGCAACAGAGGCAGTCATTTCTGGACGCAAACAAATTTTACCACCATCACGATCTTCAAACGCATACATTTCTTTATCTACCACATCAGTACCACGACCAATTGAGCGCACAAACAAAGAAGTTTGTTCAACCGTTGGAGTTTCAAAATAATGAAAATCATAGGCAGTGGCAATGTCTGCGGCAGTACGCCACATGTGCAACCAACCATCACCTTCTGGAGGCAAAATGTCTTTCATACCACGCACAGTAGCCAATTGATTGGCAACTTTTTTTCCTGCGTCTTCGGATACCGGTTTAGCAGCTGGAACAGTTGTTGGTTTTTTAACAAATGGTTTAGGTGCAGTTTTTACTGCCGCGACTTTTGGTTGTGGTTTAGACATAGTCGCTTTATTATTTTTTACTACTTTTTTAGATGACATACGATTAATTAATAGAGCAACTTAGTAAGTGGGAGAACTAAAGGCTGACACTCTTGAAAATGGCCAACCACGCACCCATACTCGACCCACAATATCACTGCCATCAATAGCACCAAAGCGACGTGAATCAAAACTAGCATCACGATTATCTCCCATTACAAAGTATTGATCAGTGCCAAGCGTGAGAGTGACTGAACCCGCAGTTTCTTCAATTAAATATTCTTCGGGAAGTACTAATCCTTGAGGATTTTCCTCATTATAAATAATAACTTTATTGGATTCTACTTTTACTCGTTCCCCTGGCAAGCCAATAATTCTTTTGAGGAAAAAATCATTGGTTGGATGATATTCAAATACCACCACATCACCCCGATGGGGTTCATGAAACCGGTAGCTAAGTTCATCAATAATCAAGTAATCACGCTCTTCAAAATTAGGTTCCATTGATTGGCCTTTAACATAAAATGGCTTGAATAAGAAATATCGCACCAGGCCAATGGCAATACCAGCTAAAATCGCAATTTTAAGGAGTTCTAGTAGTACTGAACCAACTTTGGCAATTTTACTTTGAGGATTCGCATCTTCAACTTCTTCATTTTCATGGTCATCATGCTCATGAGTCATATCAACCACCAATTAAAAATAATGTTCTAGACCAATAATACCCTATTTTTAAGCCAAAAGTCAATGGCAAGTTGCAGAGCTCTTTTAGGGGTGCTATGCTCTCCTAACTATGCCTTCATCCCCTATTTCCCAGATTATTAGTGATTTACAAGCCGGAAAAATGGTAATTATTTTTGATGATAATCCTGGCCGTGAACTTGAAGCAGACCTGGTTATAGCCGCCTCCCTGGTCACACCCGAAACCATTCGATTTATGGCTCATTTAGGTGGTGGGATTATTTGCGTGACCATGCCAGCCGCTCGGCTAGATGAACTAGGTATTCCACCCATGACTGATAAACCCACTGACCCTTTGGGAACAGGTTGGGCCCTGTCAGTCGATGCAATCGGGACTGGTACAGGAATATCAGCGCATGACCGTGCCACGACTATTAAAAAATTGACTGACCCAAACTCTTTGGCAGGTGATTTTATTCGACCAGGCCATGTATTTCCACTTCGCGCCAAAGCTGGCGGAGTTTTGGAACGTCCCGGTCACACAGAATCTTCAGTGGAATTAGTGAGACTAGCCGGATTTTTTCCTGCCGCGGTAATTTGCGAAATTATGTTACCAGACGGACACATGGCGCGTCACGCAGATACTATTGAATATGCGCGCAAACATAAAATTAATTTTTGCCAGATCAGCGAAATTATTGATTTTGTAAAAATTGTACATACGTAAACAATCTGTTATGCTTTGAAAGTTATTTATATATACCCTGTATGAAATTATCCGTAAATTTAACTCTAACTTTAGCCGCGACCATTATTCTTACTGGCGCAGGTTGCGCGCAAAATACTTCTAAACCAACAAGCACAGCCGTGGTTCCAGAAGGATATGCCACACATGATGTTGCAGGCCAACATTTTACCATTAGTTATCCTTCTAATTGGGAAGATAATCGTACAGACATTGAGGGTACCGATTATGAAGCATTATTCTACGCACCATATGAAAATGATGAGGATGTTTTTGCAGATAATTTTTCAGTAAATGAAATTGTAGCTCCAAAAAATAATCTCACCGTTAAGCAATACTTTGACACTAATATGGCAGCCATTGAATCAGAAGGTGGATACAAACATATTAGCACCACAGATATTACAACAGACGGTTATGCGGCCAAACGCTGGGAAGCCACCAAAGTATCAGAAAAATCAGGCGAACTTCATTTTGTGCAGGCTTATGCACTCACACCTGACAATGCTTATGTAGTCACCTGCACCATGTCAGAATCAAGCAAAGACTTATATATTGACTCATGTGATAAAATTATTGGCTCACTAAAATTTAGATAAAAAATATTGAATTATAAAACCCGCCTCATCAGCGGGTTTTATTTTTACACGAGAAGTTTAGCGAACTAACATGAGGTCATCAATTTCTTCTCCAAGCAAAGTATCACCGTAATCAATAGTCACTCTATGAATTGGTTTATTTGATTTTACACCAAGATAGGTGGTGACTGCAGAAGGGATATTATTCTTTTGGAACACACCAATAACTGCATTATATTCACCGTACACAGTAATAATTGGACTTACTTGTTGACCATACTTATTGCCACCACCCAAGAAAAAACCAAAAGCTTTGACAGGAGTATTAAAGCCTATAATTAAAGGGTCGTTAGCACTAGTGTTTGGTGAGGTTGCATTATTAAATAATGAATATTCACCAGATGATGTATATTCACCACCACGATTAGCACTGGAAGTAAAAATCGCTGTACCCTTATTGGACCAAATAGTTACACCATAAGCGCTTGTATATTTGGTAATCACAGGACCAACCGCATCTTCAAAATTAATTTTAGATGGTTGCATACCAATCAAATTAGCCAAAGAAATTTCTGTGGTACTAGTCGCAACAGTGGCTGGTGGCGGAGTAACTGCGGCTGAAGTTTTAAATGAGAAGTATCGATATTCTGACCATGTACCATACAAATTATCACCCGTTACTTTATCTATATACACAGCCCGAGTACGTGCGCGAAATTCATTGTCTCCTGGGAGTGCAAAAGTAGTTACTTTCGCATAACCACTTTCTGGCTGCAAAGCACTAAATTTATATGCAGCACTAGACCATTTACTAGAGCCACAGTAATCACAGTAAATTTCCACTTCGTAATGACGCGCACCAGTTAACGGCACAATGGAAATTTCAGCAACCCGAGGATAGGCAGTTAGAACTTGATTTGTAGTTGGAGCAACAAAACTTGGAGTCAATGAAAGATTTGGACCAGTTACTACTGGTGCAGTTGTTTTAGCTGGAACAAAGAACCGTGTAACAATAACATCATCGACTTCTACCGGCATACCAGGAATACCTGAAACACCATCATTATTACGCGCAAACGCATACAATAAAACCCATTTACCGCGATAATAATCGGTCACAGTAAAAGTCTGAGTAGGGCTACTACTAAATGATGTTATCTTTGCCATTTCGCGTGTTCTTGCATCTGTAAAATCCACTTTAACAGAGCCATTTTCCACCCAAACAAAACCATAGGTAAGACCTCCACTCACTTTTGGAGTTAACACTAGTTTTAATTTTTCTACATTTTGACTAATACTAGCGTCATCTGGATTCCAAGGATAATTAAATCCGGAACCATAACTAACATAATTGGAATACCCAACTTCAGAATTATTTTCTGTTACTGAGAGTTTTAAAAGTAAATCAGTCTGATTCACAGAAGGATTAACAGCGGTTTTAGCAGGAACATATACACGTGCTACCGCAATATCATCCACTTCTACTGGCATACCTGGAACACCAGAAATACCATCATTATTACGAACAAACACTTGGATAAATACCCACTTACCACGATAATAATCAGTAAGTTGAATACTATTCTTTGGACTAGAATTGAAATTTACTAACTTGGCTGAATTTTTGGTCATTGCATCTGTAAAATCTACTTTGGCAGTACCATTGTCTGACCAAATAAATCCATAGGTTAAATTACCAGTCACTTTTGGAGTAACTATTAAATGCAAAGTATTCACATTTTGGGCAATGTTCGCTTCTTTTGGAGACCATGGGTATCCAGCACCTGAACCATAACTAACTTCAGTCATTAAACGATCTGTAGACAAATCCTCATTAACCCAAAATTTGGAAATTAAATCTGTTTGGCTACTACTTTGAACCGGAGTACCTGAACATGGTTTCCATGAAACATAGTACCGATTATTTGAACCACAGCTCATGGTGTATTCACGAAGACCATTGCCTGCGTCACGACATGAACTCGTTAATGTGGTTGGCGCGTCATTAGCAGTGCGCTTAATTTCAATATTTTTACCAACCTGTTTACATGAATATACATCTACAAAATTTCCACCAGTTTCCAAAGTTTGTGGATTTACTGGAGTAGTTGGCTCAGTTGATGTAGAAGTTGGAACTGGAACTAAAACGGGATTTTGTCCGCCAATCACCACACCGCCCTGACTTGGGTCAGCCAAAATTTCTGCAGGAGTAATAGTTTGATTACTAATCGATGCAGTTTGGAATAAACTTGAACTAATAATATGTACATCTCCGCTTAATGGCGCTGGCAATGTACCAACAATCTTTCTCAAAACACCATTGTCTACAAAATAATAATCTGGAAAATCAAGATCGGCCTGCACAACGATTAATCCATCAGCACCATCTAACAAGGAGAGAGTTTTTACTTCTGAACCCACCTGATAATTACTATCAGTAGCATCACTAATATTACGCACGAAAAGATTCCATTTTGGCCCGTATAAAGCTTGGGCAATCTGCTCATTGGCAATCTTACGTTTAGTATTGTTTGGTTCAATCAAAAATACACTTGGAGAAATTGCTGTTTTAACCAAACGTGAACCTGGGCGATAATTTACACCACCACCACTTGGATAATTATCTATACAAGACTGATCAATCGTAATAATATTAGAAAAATCACTAAACCAAGTACGATATACTTCTTCATTTGGAAAATACAAACGTCTACCATCAGTATTAACTAAATACACAGCCGAAAAACCCGAAACCTTAAAAAGGCTATTAGTTTTGAGCTGTGAACAATTGACTGCTTCTGCGTTTGGCGCTGAAACCAATAAAGTCATGGACAAGGTACTCACCGCTAAAACCGCAGTGACTGCTAGGCGAGCTTTTGTAAAAAGCTTATACATAGATACTTATTAAATAAAACGCTTATAAATTAAAGTTGCGTATACTGTACTCCACTTTAAAATTAAAAGATAGCTTAACTGTGGACATCTTATTAACTAAAAAAATAATCCTGATATAGGATTATTTTTAGAATCGTGCCAATTCGGTTGTGTGGGCGTGGATGGAGTCGAACCATCGACCTTTACATTATCAGTGTAACGCTCTAACCAACTGAGCTACACGCCCGTTTAAAGTTTCAAAAGACTGAAACTTTGGTGGACCAAGGGGGATTCGAACCTCCGACCTTCACAATGTCAATGTGACGCTCTAACCAACTGAGCTATTGGTCCTTGTCCTGCCCCACCCCCAATGGGAGGGCAGGTTTAGGACAAAAGAAAATTTAGATATCAAGTCCGCCAATGTCATCAAGCGCACTAGTATCAACATCAGCCATATTGGTTGGTGCTGGTGCTACTGGAGCAGTACTTGTAGCAGTTTGTGGACGTTCTTCACGAGCAAAACGTGGACCACGGCCGCCTTCTGGTTCATTAATTTTCAAATTTACACTAGCATTATTCTTAGCACCTACTACGCGGAGTAAAGTACGAATCGCGCGAACAGTCTGTCCTTGGCGACCAATTACATATCCAATATCTGTAGCTGCCACATCAAGAGTGATGAGTACACCACGTTCATCAACTGTCCGAGTTGATTTAACTGCGTCTGGGTTATTGACGATCGCTTTTACAATCGCTTCTAAAAATTGTTGGTCCTGTTGCATGTCTGACATACCACTAACATTAAAACTGATTTAAAACAGGGAGCAATTGGTGGACTTGGTTGCTCCAGCGTCATTAGGTTATCAAAATATTCCTTCTAAGTCAAGAAAAAAGCTGTCCACATGGGACAGCTTTTTTGGGGTCAATTTTGAGCTTACGCAGCAGGTTCTTCAGTTGGAGCCTCTGGAGCAGTTTCAGCCACAGGTGCTTCTTCTACAACCGGAGCAGCTTCAGCGGCAGCTTTGGCTTCGGCAGCGGCCTGAGCCTCTGCTTCGGCTTTGGCCTTAGCGTCAGCTTCGGCCTTAGCCTTGGCTTCTTTAGCAGCCTGTTCAGCCGCTACTTTATCAGTTTTGGTTTTTTCAATCTTGGCAGTACGCTTTTTGGTAAAGAAAACAGATTTCTGTTTTTCACCCTGGATAACGCCAGCGGCTACTAAGATATTGTGTACAGTCGGTGAAGGTTGAGCACCTACTGACAACCAATACTCAAGACGGTCTTTTTTAAGATTTACAACAGTAGTTTTCTGAACTGGGTCATAATTACCCAATATTTCAAGTTGTCCAGACTGAGTGTCTTTGTGTTTTGGAGATACAATCAAGCGGTATGATGGACGCTTGGTCTTTCCCATTCTTTGCAAACGGATCATTAACATAACACTTCGAGGCCTAAATAAGATAAATTAATCAGAGCGTGTGACGGACTCAGATTGGGCAAGGATACCTGAATCCTTGAGGTTTGTCAAGACTTTATATTCTCTGGATGTACGCGACTGGGCACTGCCAAAAGCAGCGCCGAGTCGCAAGAGCCTCACGGCTGGTGACGTTCAAGGACCAGTAGGCCCTTTTCCTTCCGTTCAGCGTTGGGAAATTCGATCCGCGCCACGATCAGACCGCTCCACTGCGGTGGTCGATTTTCCCATTCAAACCACTCACCAGTAAAAACTCTGGCGAGCAGGTAGACGGGAGATTCAGTCCCCTGTTCCACGGCCATGATCGAGAACCTCGAATTGGTGAGTTCTTGAACACACTCAAGAACCAGCGTAACCTTTGTCACTTCCACGCTTTCCTCCTGCCATAAGGCGGGATTATTCTACACTTTTTTGGGCTTCTTGCAACTTTACTGATAATAATTTTGAAACACCATCATTCCCCATAGTCACACCATACAAAACATCAGCTGCATGCATGGTCGCGCGGTTATGAGTAATCAAAATGAATTGAGATTTAAGGGAAAGTTCTTGTAAAATTTGGTTAAAGCGCACCGTGTTAGCTTCATCCAGCGCCGCTTCAACTTCATCTAAGAAAACAAATGGCGGTGGATTAGTATGGAGAATGGCAGAAACAAGCGCAATGGAAGTTAAAGTGCGCTCACCGCCAGAAAGCGCCGCAATATTCTTAATTTTCTTGCCTGGTGGAATGGCTACTACTTCAATACCAGATAAAATTTTAATGGATTTTTTTCGTTTAGGTTCTTCTTCAGCCATTTCGCCTCCCTCTTCGGTTTCGGTAATAGGAACTTCCCCACCCTCAACTGGATTTTCCGCCTCTACTTTGGCTTCATCTTCATACACTTCTACCAAATCCGCTTTTCCACCTTCAAACAAAATGGCAAAATAGCGCGCAAATTCTTCTTTGATTTTACTAAAAGCCGCCTTATGTTTTTTCTTCATGATCGTGTCGAGCTCGCTAATCAATTCTTCAATATCACGCGCGCCTTTACTTAAATCAGACAATTGAGATGATAAACCAGAATAACGTGCTTCAACTTGCTCGTATTCAGTGAGAACCTCTTCATCAATACCACCAATTAAACTTAGACGATACTGTAATTTTTCAATTTCCGCTTTTACACCATCCAATTGCGTTTGCGCGTATTGTTCCAAACGATTTTCCAACCAAATTTGTGGTGGCTGTTTAAGCGCTTCGTAACCACTATTACCCACATCTTCACGCCGCGTTTCTAATTTTACTAATTCTAATTGTTCAGCATTTTTGGCATTAGTCGTTTCATTCAAGCTATTTTGGGCACCATGCATTTCATCTTGCAAAGCAAACACTCGTTGTCGTTTTACTTCTTCAGCCCGATTTAATTCCGTAATATCGGCACGGACTTTTTCTAAACTAGAATCAAGTGCAGAAATTTTTTCGGTTAAAGCTTCGCGTTCTTTGGTAAGTTCAGCGGCCAGCACAGTATAATCTTCTGGTTTCATGGTCGACATGGCGCGTTCAGATTCCAAGCCAGACAAGGCGGAATTTTCCGCACGTGCTTGTGCTTCGGCAATTTTTACTTTTTCTTCCAAGGTTCTTTCGGCTAAACGCGCTTCGGCCACCGCACTTTGCAGAGCTAAGGCTTTGCTTTCAATTTGATTCAAATTACTGCGAGTTTGATTCAATTCTTGTTCAATGTCCGCAATATTTTCACTAGCAGATAAGCCGCGACCGCGCGCAAAATGTAAACCACTAGAATTATTTCTACGGAAACCACCTTTCATAGAACCACTGGTTTCCAAAACATCACCTGCTTCGGTGACCATGCGTACACGGCCAATTCCAATTGCACGCGCTGTATCAATAGAATCAACAATTAGGGTTGATCCATACACAAAAGAAAAAATATCAGCAAATTCTGGACCATATTCCACGAGATCGACTGCCAATCCATGTACGCCACTTTGACCAACATAATTACGTAAATCTGGAGGGATTGGCCGTGGTCGAATTTTATTAATTGGCAAAAAAGTGGCCACACCAAGTTGGCGTTCTTTTAAAAAGCGAATACACTGTTCAGCTACTCGGTCATCACCGACCACAATTGAAGAAAGTTGCGCACCGGCCGCCACTTCCAAAGCCAAACGTAATTTTTCTGACACACTTCCCAGTTGTGCCACCAATCCATGCACAGCCCCAAATTGATTACGATTGCGCATGATTTCTTCAGCAGTCCGAAGTCCTGAGAAAGAAATTTCATGATCTGCTTGACGCGCATCAAACCATTTCTTTTCCAGGCGACCAAGTGCCGCCGTAAGTTCAGCACGTTCACGCGTAATTTCTTCTACTGCTAATTCCGCGCGTTGGCGGGCACCACGACTGGTAACTAATTCTTGTTCCAACCGATCACGCTCTGTACTTAATTCTTGCACGCGTCCACCGACTTGAGAAATTTTTTCTTCCAACCAAGCCACATTTTGCTGGCCAACTTTATTATACTCGGTATGCAAACGGCCCGTTAAGATTGATTCTTGACGTTCAATGTCATTTTTCTCACGCGTAATTCTTTCATATTCTCGTTCCAAAGAATTAAACTGATCTTGGCGTGAAGCACTTTTGGCAAGTTCAGCTAATTCAGTTTGAATCGCCAATAGTGATTGTTCTTGCGCTTGGTATTTTTTATCTAATTCCCCAACTACATTTTTACGCGCCTCAATATCTGCAGTTAAATGTGAATATAGAGCCGCAAAATAATCAGTTTGCAAACGCGTTAATTCGGCTTCAACTGATTGGCGTTCAGCTAATTTTTTAACTTGTTTTTTCAAAGTTTTTAAATGTGGTTCAATTTCTGTAAGTAAACGATCAGCTTCACCAATATTTTCACGAGTGCGTACTAATTTTAAATAACTCTGATGGCGTTTGATTTGAAATTCTTTAATCCCCACCGCCTCATCAAAAAAACTTTTTCGTTCAGCGGCGGATTGCAAAAGCAGTCGGTCAATCATCCCCTGACCAATCACACCATACGAACCATGACCAAATTGCGCTTGGGCTAATAATAATTGCAAATCTAAAAGACGTACCTGATTGCCATTAATTAAATATTCACTTTCTCCAGTTCTGTACACTCGCCGCGTAATGACTAATTCTTCATATTCAACATTCGCACGTTTATCATGATTATCCAGAACCATGGAAACAGAAGCTACACTCAAATGTCCACGGCCTTCTGAACCAGAAAAAATTACATCTTCACTTTTTTTACCGCGGAGCTGCTTGGCACTCTGTTCACCCAACACCCAACGAATCGCATCAGCCACATTACTCTTACCACTTCCATTTGGACCCACAATTGCGGTAATACTAAAATTCCCGTCCTTGGGCGGGTTAAAACTAAGCGTTGTTGGATTGGCAAAAGATTTAAATCCGGAGATTTCCAGCTGCTTCAGGTACATAGGCTATTCCCGTTTGGGACTGGTATAATGATACCGTAACCCTAGAATCTTGACAACCGCCCAGTTTTGAGGTAAGGTGTCTGGCTTGTTCAAACCTATGAAAGAACGAATTGCCACAGAAATTTATCAAAAACTCCTAGAGGCCAAACATGTGCTGGTTATTCCACACCAACGCCCCGATGGAGATGCCATGGGAGCCGCGACCGCCCTCGCTGGTTTTTTGAGCAACCATAAAATTAATCATAAAATTTGGTGTAAGACTGAAGCTCCAGAAGGGCTACGGTTTTTGCCACATGCCCACAAACTAACTTCTGATACCAAACTCTGGCAAGACCAAATATTTGATGTCATTATTGTGGTTGATTCTGGTGACCTTATTTATAATGGTTCAGCTGAACATATTGAGCGCCTCACTAATCGCCCTACAATTATTAATATTGATCATCACCCGACCAATCAACATTATGGTGATATTAATTTAGTATTACCAACCGCTTCTTCTACTAATGAAATCTTGCACACTTTTTTTGTACTCAATCACGAACCCATTACCCCAGGCATGGCTACCTCGCTCATGACTGGTTTAATTACCGACACTGGCACATTTACCAATGCTGGCACCAGTCAGCGTTCACTCTCAGTTGGTAGTGATTTAATTAGTCGCGGAGCGAATTTTGGATTAATTAAGGATGAAGTAATTACCGATAAATCTGTAGCTGGTTTACGACTTTGGGGAAAAATCATGAAACGTTTGAAACTTCATGAATCTACTGATATTGCTTATACCTATGTGACCATGGATGATTTGGCTGAGGCCCAAGTAACAGAAGAAGAAGCTGATGGCATTGCCAATTTTTTAAATTTTTTAGAAGAAGGCAAAGCAGCCATGGTTTTAAAAGGCCGCGCTGACGGGACAGTCAAAGGTAGTTTCCGCACCACCCGTTCTGACGTTGACGTGTCAGCCTGGGCCAAATTATTTGGTGGTGGCGGACATATCAAAGCGGCCGGTTTTAGTGTTGACGGACCAATGGAAAAAGCGATTGAACACATTTTACATGAAGTAAGTGAGTATCAAAAAAACTCTCCAAAATAGGAGAGTTTTTTATTTGTCAACACCCAAAAAAAGTGGTACGCTAAATCTGCTTAATATGGAAATCACCAAAGATCCAACAATTGAAGGATTATTAGAAAAAGTAAAAAAATACGCCAAAGACGCGGACCTTGATTTGGTGCGGCTGGCTTTTGATTTTGCCAACGAAGCACATAGTGGGCAAACTCGTAAATCAGGCGAACCATACATTATCCACCCACTTTCTGCAGCGCATTATTTGGCAGATTCAAAAATTGACCCCACCATTGTGGCTGCGGCTTTATTGCACGATGTGCCAGAAGACACCACCGTAACTCTGGAAGATATTGAAAAAAACTTTGGCGCAGATATTGCAGGCATGGTGCGCGGCATTACTAAATTAGGAAAATTAAAATACCGCGGTGTAGAACGCTATTTGGAAAATTTGCGCAAAATGTTTATTGCCATGGCCGAAGATGTACGCGTCATGATTATTAAATTTGCTGATCGCATTCACAATCTTAGCACCCTAGAACATTTAGCTCCGCAAAAACGGTATCGCATCGCGCTTGAATCTTTAGAAATTTACGCCCCAATTGCCAATCGTTTG
>JACCDN011124141.1_pt1 | contig 14082 bp, 14 predicted proteins | sample 7441691 | NCBI WGS metagenome assembly JACCDN01 (sample SAMN15323439, study PRJNA562643) | freshwater metagenome | isolation source: river surface water | place: USA:Blue River Watershed | collected 2017-08-16
ACCCCGCCGCCTTAGCTCAGGGGTAGAGCAACGCACTCGTAATGCGTAGGTCCCGGGTTCAAATCCCGGAGGCGGCTCTGATTAAACTTTGTCTAATACGATTAAATCAGATTCATTCGGATAGCTTCCCTAATCCACGGAATCACTTCATAGAGCATTTCACAAAGTGATGTTATCGTCTTGAAGCGTTAATGTTTTAGCCTTCCCAGCGCCTAGGATTCTCTCCTGCATGTGATGTTGGCAAGATCGATCAAATGTCGCATTAAATGAAACGACTCCCTGCATCTTATTTCACATAAACTAACCTAGCTCAAGAACAGTTGTGGATTCAGAAGTTGATAAGGTGAAATCTTGACTCCAAGTGTCATTCTTGGATTTGCGATAAATAATTGTTATAGCCATTCGAATTAGAACCAATCATGTTGGCTGTAATCTGGGATTTTGTTATCCACTGGTTCCTGTAGGCAATCTCCTCCAAACATGCCAATTTGTATCCCTGTCTTTCCTCAATGATCTTCACGTACATGGAAGCTGCCAGCATGTTTTCCGGCGTCCCCGTATCCAGCCAAGCGGTTCCTCGGGGCAATATTTCAACGAACAATTTTCCTTCATTTAAGTAAAACTCATTAATTGAAGAAATTTCAATCTCTCCTCTCTTACTTGGAGAAATTTCTTTTGCGATGTCCACTACATTATTGTCGTAAAAGTAGAGGCCAGGAATCGCAAAACTCGATTTAGGGATGGTTGGTTTTTCCTCAATAGAAAGAACGTTCCCTTCTCTGTCAAATTCAACGACCCCATAATTCTCTGGATCAGTCACTTTGTATGCAAATATGTGTGCACCATCAATCACATTCAATTTTGCCAATTGAGTCCCAAGCCCTGATCCATGAAAAACATTGTCTCCAAGCGCTAGCGCAACTTTTGATTGACCGACAAAAGTTCTCCCCACAATAAAAGCGTCTGCCAGACCCCGTGGTTCACTTTGAACGGCATATTCGAAAGTCATGCCGAACTTTGACCCGTCGCCGAGTAATTCCTTAAATGCATCTGCATCTCTAGGAGTTGTAATTATCAGCTGCTCACGAATTCCAGCCAGCATGAGTGTTGCAATTGGATAATAAATGAGTGGCTTATCGTAGATCGGGAGGAGCTGTTTCGACACTGCCGAAGTCATTGGGGCTAAACGACTGCCGCTTCCGCCCGCCAAGATTATACCCTTCATGACTCAATGGTACTTGAGATGTATGGTTGGACACCAGATCAACATGAAATGTCTGTGAGGGCTTGTGAATCTATTGGTAACCGGAGGAGCCGGGTTTATTGGCTCAAATTTTGTTAAACGCCAAGTTCATCTGAATCCAATGGGTTTAACAAATCTGATTGTTTTAGACAAGTTAACTTACGCAGGAAACTACGATAACTTCACCTCAGAAGAGAAAAACAAGTTCCAATTCATTCAAGGAGACATTTGCGATCAAAAATTGATTGATCAGTTGGTCAAAGACTCGGATCTTGTTTTGAATTTTGCCGCCGAATCACATGTAGATCGCTCAATTTCAAGCGGATCTAGTTTTGTCCAAACTAATACACTAGGAACACAAGTTTTACTTGATGCTTGTCGTAAATTTGGAGTCGAGAAGTTTCTCCAAGTTTCAACCGATGAAGTCTATGGATCAATTGATGAAGGTAGTTGGGATGAAAACTACCCGCTTAATCCAAACTCACCTTATTCTGCTTCAAAGGCTGGCGCAGATTTACTGGTTCGTGCATATGGAAGGACTTTTGATTTTCATACAAACATTACTCGATGTAGCAACAACTATGGTCCCTATCAATTTCCAGAAAAGATAATTCCCTTATTTGTTACCAATCTAATTCGTGGCAAGAATCTCCCCATCTACGGGAAAGGGTTAAATATAAGAGATTGGTTGCATGTTGAAGATCATTGTCGTGGAATTGAATTAGTACTTGAACAAGGCCAAAAAGGTGAAATTTATAATATTGGTGGTGGTACCGAGCTTACAAATCTTGAGTTGGCTGCGCTAATTCTGAGTCACTTTGGCCAAGACGAAAGCAAAATAGATTTTGTAAAAGATAGGTTAGGCCATGACACTCGTTACTCGGTTGATATTTCAAAAATATCTACTCACTTAGGTTATGTGCCAAAAGTCCCATTCGCTGATGGCCTAAGGAGCACCATAGATTTCTATTTGGAAAATCAAAATTGGTGGAAACCAATGGTTTTAAATTGAAATTAGCCATCACCGGTGCTGGTGGTTTGCTAGGACAGACCTTCGAGGCAGAATTAAAAACGCAGCAAAACTACAACTCTGTATTGTTTAATAAAACGCAATTAGATATAACAAACAGAGACTCGATCTGGGCCGCCCTGAGTAAAGATGCGCCCGATTGGATCATTAATTGTGCCGCATTTACAAATGTAGACTCGGCGGAAGTAAGCCCAGGTAAGGCATTTGAAGTGAACAGCACCGCCATCAAGAATATTGCAGAAGTGGCAAGTGAGCTTGGCATAAAAGTGATGCACTTTTCAACAGACTACGTTTTTGATGGACTTACCCAACTTCCGTACACCGAGGAATCTAAAACGAACCCAATCAATAAATACGGGTTATCAAAATTAGCTGGTGAAGAACTATTATTTGATTTTATGCCTGAAAATGCGCTTGTTGTGAGGACAGCTTGGCTTTATGGCCCTCTGAAGTCAGGATTTCTTTCACAAGTTATAACCCAAGTACAGAAGGGCGAAAAAAGCATTCGGTTAGTCCACGATCAAGTAGGTCAGCTAACTCTAGCATCTGATCTTGTTGGCGCATGCATGAAGATTGTTGCACGTGACTCTATCTTCACTTCACGAGTATTGCATATAACAAACCAGGGATTTGGCTCATGGCAACAAATTGGCGAAATCGTTAATGAAACTTTAAAAGGAGTAACTCGAATCAAAGGAATTTCTCACAATGAACTACTGCGACCAGCTCTTCGGCCAAACTTCTCGGCTCTCGATGCCAAAAAATTTTCACACGAATTTGGACCAATGCGCAATTGGACAGAGGCGCTAATCGAATATTTAGAAAAAATCAAGAGAATCGAAGATAAATGAAATTCACTGAAATTGCATTCGAATCGGTTTGGATTTCAAAATTGAATGTTTTCCCTGACTCTAGAGGTTATTTCTACGAGATTTACTCTGTGAACTCGAAGAATTCAAAAACTCCCACTATTTTTAAGCCTCAACAATCTAACGTGTCGATCTCAAAGAAGGGAGTCCTTAGAGGAATCCATTTCAGCCTTGTTCCAGAGGGACAACTTAAGTGGCTCACATGTGTATCTGGTTCAATTTTAGATTGCGTCATTGATCTTCGCCAAGGCTCTTCTACGTTTGGTCAATTTCAATTGATTGAAATTTCCTCTACTGACCCCCACGCGATCCTAATTGGGTCGGGAATGGGACACGGGTTCGTGTCATTGGAGGAAAATACGATCGTGAACTATTTACTTAGCTCCCCATACAATCCTGAGTTTGAGGTTGCAATAAATCCACTGGATGAAAATCTTGGAATTCCATGGCCTAATTTAGAACTGATACTTTCTGAAAAGGATAGAAATGGCATGTCCCTAAACGATGCGAGACGACTTAAGAAACTTCCTCTATTTAAGCAATGAAACGATTCATAAAGTACAATTTGCTCATGAGAATCGTCAAATCCATCTACTACCGCACAAACTATTTTTTGATGAGTCTGATTCGCAATTATTTGATCCGTCGTAAACTACCAATTTCTGTGGCCAGTGTAAATAACGCGCTGTTCAAAGGAACGGAAGAAACAGACATTTCTGATCACTTGAACACTATTTACGCTATTGCAATGGCAAAGAAGCCGAACGTAATTTTGGAGTTAGGTACTCGTGGAGGTGAATCAACAAAAGTCCTTACACATGTGGCGGAGAAGTTTGGAAGTCGTGGGTATAGCGTAGATTTGTCCGAAGCGCCGGGCTGGTTAAATTCAAGATCCAATTGGAAGCATATTGTCTTCGACGACACACAGTTCACTGCAACAATCACAACAAGATGGCCGGACGGAACCGCATTTGAAGGTGTGGATTTGTTGTTTCTCGACACTAGTCACTTCTATGAACACACACTCCAGGAACTCGAGTTGTATTGGGATCTCATAAATCCAAATGGAATTTTAATTTTGCACGATACAAATTGCACAGAAAAGATTACGCGTCGACTATCTGGAGGGAGTAATCAAGGATGGAACAATTCCAGAGGAGTGATAAGAGCCGTAGAAGAATTCTTTGAATGTGAAATTACTGAATCAGAATTGACTTCAGTAGAATTACTGGGTAAATCAGCAAAAGGATTAACTCATTATCCCTGGAACAACGGAATGACTATAATTTTCAAGTGAGATTATCTTTTAAATTTTGACTGCAATGAAATTAACTTCATAATAATTTGCAACATAATTTTTTCGTAAACTTTTGTGCTTGAATTTATCAATGAATCCAACAGAGAATAAGTTTCCTGAATTTTCTTACCTTGGAATGAAGCCATGAACATCTTGTAGCGTTTCAAACCGTGCTTTAATTGAATTAGTTTTAACTCACTTGAGATTGAATCACGGGAGATGCGACGCTGCGCCTGATCTTCAGAGTATCCATACTGCACGATATTTCCCTCAAGGACTTTTGGCAAACCCAACTTTAGTATTAATCGGTAGACAAAATCGATATCACAAAGCATTTCAAAATCTGAATCGAAGAGAATTTTGGAATTTGATGGAAAGATCACACCACTCGGACCACCGAATTGATTATTTCCCAGTAAAGCGGTTAATTCAAACTTAGGCGTGAAGATTCGGCCATCCCTTGCCGAACCAAGAAATAGAAAAGTTTCGGAGTTCTTGTGGAAAAAATCCATTGCTCTTTTGTATGCAGTGGGGGATTCCAACCAATCATCCTGATGGAGAACGTGCACATAATCAGAATGAATCAAAGTTAGGCCATTGTTAGAGTTTGTGGAGATTCCACGTTTATCAGTATTTCTGGCTATCGTTACTGAAAGCTCTGGGTATTCATCGATCACCTTAATAACATCTGAGTGGTACTCCTCGTCAGAGTCATCAGTGAGCACAATCTCAGCTGGCAACAAAGTTTGCCTTCTAATCGAATCTAAAGCCCTTCGAAGTTGAATCCAATCAGACGGATTCTTGATATAAACCGGAATCACCGTTCCAAGAGAGGATTGATCTGAATTGCTCACTAGTTATATGCTCCGTTAATGTCAATTAACCCAAAGAGTACAAGAATGCGTCCATAATTTGAACAGAGATTGCAAGGTGCTACACTCACAGAAAAGCTGGGGAAATGCATATATGAATCTGCACATCAAATTGTATCGCAAAGTACTACGCCCACATGTCTTGAAAGTATTAAATCTTGGCTCACCTCTAGAACTTTGGGCTGATTCATGTTCATTAAGACCCGAGATCTTACACATTGGCGCGCACCTCGGGCAAGAATTGAAATACTATCAAGAATCTGGATTTCTAAAATGTTGTTGGGTGGAAGCACAACCAGATATTTATTCGGAATTAGAATTGATCGTAGGTCAACAGAATGCTATGAATTGCGCGGTCTGGTCTGAAGAAGGCACACTAGAATTTAATGTTTCTAACAATTCTGTTTCGTCAAGTTTACTTAAACTCGGGAAAAACAATCCGTGGGATGAAATCAAAGAAGTCGGGCGAATTAAAGTCAAAACAAAAACTCTCGACGAAGTTATATCCGGATTTTTAGAAAGAGGTTTGCTTCAGGATAAAATTTTTCTAGTTTTAGACATCCAAGGAGCCGAACTTCATGCCCTAGCCGGATTAGATAGATTTAAAAATAAAATAATTGGAATCTCGTGTGAAGTTTCGGTGAACCCAACCTATGAGTCGGGAGCATCAAGGGAAGCCATTTACTCAAAATTGAAATCAAATGGATTTATTCCAATGGCAGCATTTTTGGACGAACGAACTAGACACGGTGATCAACTATTCGTACGTCGTAATCTAATCTTGCAGTATCCAAGATTGGCAATTCTTACAGTTACGCGAGGGATCCTATTGTGGGTTATCAAATTGAAAAATAAATCAAAATAATCCCGAATTTCTCGATAGAGTTAGATTATTCAAGCTACAGTGAGGACGGATGAAGATCACAATGACAAGTCGATTTAAGAGATACTCGGCCCTCCTAATCGGAATACATCGAGTGAAGGAATGGTTTTTCTTTATTCAACGGAACTTTGATGCACCGTATCCAACCTTCATTAAGCGAAAGACTCTCACCTCTCACTCTGAGCCGAACTCAGCTTGGATCGAAACTGGTACCTATATGGGTTCTATGAGTCTGTTTTTAGCCAAGCGTTTTCCAAAAATTATCACAATTGAACCCTCGAAGTTTTATTTCGATTTTTCGCAAAGCAGACTCAAAAGATTCGAAAATGTTGAGATAATCTTCGGCTCAAGCGAAGAAAACTTTGAGCAGGCCCTACTTGGAGAAAAAAACGTCGTTAATATTTGGTTAGATGGGCACTTCTCTGAAGGCGGTACTTTTTTGGGTCAAAGTGTGAGTCCTATAATTCACGAGCTTGATGTGATCGGCGCACACAAGAATAAGTTTAATACTATCTGTGTTTTTGTTGACGATGTGAGACTTTTTCAGAGATACGAATTACAACAGACCGAATACCCCCCTTTTGTTTTTTTGCTGGATTGGGCATCACAAAATGGATTCTGTTGGGAAATTCAAAATGATATTTTCATCGCTAAATATAGAAGTTAGATCGATCTCTTGAGGAAATCATTAAATAATTCCCTTGGATCCTTATTCTTTATAGTAGTTATTTTCCTCACTTTAGAAACGTCAAGTTGAGTTCTAGAAACATCATATTTTCTAGGTGAATTCCAATTGATTTTAAGTTGGGGAAGAACGCTTTCGAGAATCTGCGCAATTTCACCGAGCTCAATCGAAACACCAGAGCCGATGTTTATGACTTGCTCCTTGATTTCAAACTCTAGAAGATAAGAAATCGTCAGACACAATTCAATTATATCTATGTAATCCCGGCAATCATCCGGCGAACCATGCAAATCTAATGAACCAGATTCTTTTGCCCTTTTTGCCATCGCTACAATCCCATAGGGATTCTGCCAATCAATGACATTGCCAATTCTTATAGATGTGAAATGGTTGGGGAATACCCGTTGAAATTCCTTTTCAACAAATGCCTTCGCTATCCCGTAGCTTGTGGAAGGTGATATTTCATCATTTTCCGATCTGGGTGATGGACATTCTCCATAAATAGCACCTGAACTCAGATATATAACCCTTGTGGTTCCTTGATTCATGGCGTCAGGAATCAAGTCTAAAGTGGAGTTTGTTTCTGTAACTTCATCCCCATAGCCTGGGCGCGTTTTCCCTGAAGCAATAATTAATGCGTCGAGAGGGTAAGTCGCCAAAGTGTCTAACGATGTGGAGTGAATCCATGGGAGTTCACTCGATGATCGACTCCAAGTGAAAACTTCGTGCTTTCTTGAGTGCAAGGTGCGAGCGATGGGGAGGCCCATATGTCCGAGTCCCAAAACACCAATTTTCATCTGATTGCCCCAACTCATTCGCAAGCCTTTTGATTCATCGATCATTATAGTGATCCTGTGCAATCAGATTATCGAATCGCGGTACTGATACCTTGCCATTCTACTAAGTATTTGGCTCAATGCATTGATAGCTTTCAGAATCAGACACTCAGTAAGGAAGTGTTTGAAGTTGTGATTGTAGCCGACAGAGTAAATCAAGGAGAAATTTCGGAGATTTTGGAAGGCAGCACCCTCAACTTTCGAATTCTTAGCACTGATAGTCCTGGGATTGTCTCAGCTCTTAATACTGGGCTTAACAATATCTCGTTGGAATATGTCGCTCGAATGGATGAAGATGACCTTATGTTCCCGGATCGACTTGAGGTTCAATTAACCTATTTAGATGAAACTCCAGAGTGCCTGGCGGTGGGTGGGCAATTGGAACTTATTGACGCAGACGGATTAAGCAAGGGCGAAACGAGATTCCAAAAGAAAATAGGCACTTCCTATAAAAAACTATTTTCATCTTCTCCGCTTGCTCATCCAGCTGTGATGATACGACGAAATGCATTGAGCAAGATTGGAAACTATAGAGACTTCCTTGCGGAGGATTGGGATTTATGGGTTCGTCTGAGAGAGATGGGCGGAGTACATAATTTGTCTCAGAGAGTTATTAAATATCGCGTACACAGCAATCAGCTCTCCAGGCAAAAAATGTATGCCCTTTCGCGGGCCCGGCACATAGTTGGAGTCTCACATTTTGCTCGACAACTAAATTTTGTGGATGGACCAGATACTCCCGCTGAGCTGGAGGCCTGGTTGGAAGAAGCAACTGTTTTCCTAAAGAAAAAAAGTATTAAGTTTAATTTATTTCTTCTTTGGACTAAAAGAGTTGATTTATATCAAGAAAAGTTTAATTCCTTACTCGCAAATAAGAAAAAATTAGTTCTAGTTTCTCTTTTGATACAACACCCGTTTTGGTTATCGAGAGATATATTAAAGAAAATTCTGAGATAATCGGTAAAGTTTGCGGATTAGAGTTTTAGCCAGAATATCAGCGAAAACCGAAGGGATTCTAATCAAAGTTGAAAAAGGAACTTTGGCTAATAGTGCGAGAATTGAAACTTCGATTTTTGCTAATTTCGAAGCTTTTGAAATATCTCTCAAATGCAGAATTAGTCGTGCGGTAGGTTGTGAGTGCTCGAGATAGCAAGAGACTGTGGCTTCAAACTCCTCAACACAATTCTCAACAAGTATATTCCAATCTCCAAAATCAGAGATAATTTGATTTTTCTTTGTCAGTTGCGCTCCTCGATTTGAAAAAGAAATCGAACCACCGCTCAACCTATATCTCAACAGCACCTCAGGGACTGAAAGAAATTTCCCCACTTTCAGCATTTTAATCCAGAGGCCTAAATCTTCCGCTGGAAAATCCGTCGCGTGATATCCACCGACTTCCAAAACGCTTGCTCGGTTCATTAATGCAACAGGATGCGGAGTGCGTTGACTCGAGACTAGAGACAATTTTGTAGATTTAGATAAAATTCCACTCGGTACAGTTCCCAGCCTCATTCCTGTTGCGCTCATAAAGGAGTAATCCGAGAAAATGACTGCTACGTCGTCACCTATCAATTCGCGTTGAAGGCTAATGCGATCAACCGAATACTCATCATCAACATCAAAACGTGCTATCCAGGTTTTGCTTGCGACCTCAATTCCTATGTTGAGTGCCGCGACAAGACCAACACCTTCTGTCGTTAGAACCTTAATTCTTCCATCAATTTTCTCGTGTTCCGCAAGGATGCTAGCGGAACTATCCGTAGAACCATCATTAATGACAATTAGTTCATCGTTTTCGCTGAGCATCTCCAAAATTTGAGGAATGAGTCGGTTGAGATATTTTTCGCCATTTCTCGAGGGCAATAAGGCGGTGATGGACGAAAGATTGCCAGACACTAAACTGATCACCATCCCTATAAGTCGACGCGAGGATAGAATATCGGAGTGTCGGACATAAACGAGTCACAAGAACCAACTATTGGCGTCATGAGCGTGGCGACGAACTTATATTTCGACTACTGGAAAAAGATGGTTCTATCTGCAGATAAACACTCTGTTAAGTCTGATCGAGTAACTTTTTTTGTCTTTACAGAGCAAATAGACAAAATTGAAAAATTTTCAAATACCTTGAAGAACGTTGAGGTCAAGGGGATCGAGATCAGCCCATATGGCTGGCCAGAAGCAACCCTTCTGCGGTACCAAATTTTTTGCGACTCCTATGAAAATATGAAGACCGATATTCTTATGCACCTGGATGCGGATATGTTCATTGCGTCTAATCCATGGAAAATAATCAAACAATTACTTAACAAGAATCAAGTTTGCCTTATCCAACATCCAGGTTTCTGGCGGGATAAAGGAATGCAAAGATTGCTATTTTATATGGTTCGCCCGCTGATGGCCTACAGAGATCTAAGGATGAAGTTAAAGCTTGGTGGTATTGGTGCGTGGGAGACTCACACTTCTTCATTAGCATTCGTTCCCCGAGAATTTCGAAATAATTATTATTGTGGAGGCACTTGGTTTGGTCGACGTGAAAAAATTGGAATAATGATGGAAAAACTCAGTAACCAGGTTTCCGATGACAGCAAGAATGGGGTTATCGCGAAATGGCATGACGAAAGCCATCTAAATCAATGGGCAACTCAGAATCGTCATAGTTTTTACTCACCTGAACTCTGTTTTGATGAAACCTATCCACAATTGAGAAAATTAAAGCCACAAATCATCGCGGTCCGAAAAAAGGAAAAGACTCGATAATGAGGGACAACAACTCATTTACAATGGAAATTGCGGGTGGGCTAGGGAACCAACTATTTATGTTTTATGCCGGTCTGTATTTTCAGGAGCATTTTAAACGTGAAGTTGTATTCGATGTGTCGGACTTGGCAAGAATCCAAAAATTACATCCAGGTGCAAATATTCATACGCTTGGTCTGCTGGATGGCTACCAGACGACATCAAGTTCTATTCAAGTGAATAACCGGATTGCGGAAAAGTTCACTAAATTGATTCGATTCGCTTCCAAGATGACGGAAAAGAGTTTGTTTACCGCAGATGAACTCGGATTTGTGGGTCCTGAAGAGATTCCGAGCAACTTTAAAGCAATTAGAGGCTATTTTCAATCTTGGTTTTACTTCAATTCATTAAATGAAAAACCAGTCCTGAGCATAAATCAATTCACTAATCCAAGTTACTGGTTTGCCGAAAAATTTGATAGAAGCAAAAATAAAAATATTCTCTCACTCCACGTGCGGAGAGGGGACTACACGTTGCCCGCAAATAGGCCAAACGGCATTCTGTCAAAAGATTATTATCAAGAAGCAGTGCAATGTTCTAGCAATATCGATTCAATTTGGATTTTTACGGATTCTCCAAGAGAAGTTGAAGAAGAGTTTTTACAATTAAGCTTTCCATTTGAGATAATTGTTCCTCCAAGCAATTCTGACCCGGTTGAGTCTCTACTTTTGATGGCCTCAACGAAAAAAATTGTAATTTCAAATTCCACATTTTCTTGGTGGTCTGCGATGTTTGCTGGAGTTGGAAGTGAAATCTACGCTCCTTCGAAGTGGTACGAATTGCGCGAAGATCCAAATCGATTGATTCCCGAAAGTTGGAACAAAATTGCTAGCAAATGGGTAAATCAATGAAAAATGCGAATTCGATTTCAATTAGAGAGATTTTGAGTCTATCGGAGATTTTGTCAATAAAAGATAAACGAAAGCTCTATCTTGTATCAATCTTACAGGTGGGAATCTCTGTTCTAGATTTAATTGGTGTTTCATTGATAGGTGTTATGGGCGCGCTGACCATCAATGGTGTGAGATCACAAAGTCCCGGTGGGCGGGTCGGCGAACTGTTAAAAATTCTTGGTTTGGATTCATTCAGTTTTCAAAAGCAAACTGTAATCCTTGCTTTGATTGCCGTGTCTGTGTTAGTGCTTAGGACTTCGTTATCAGTAGTCATCACCCGCAGAACCCTCTTTTTCTTGAGTAGGCGAAGTGCAGAGATTTCTTCACGGTTAATCACTCAGGTAATGGCACAACCACTGTCTAACCTTTCGAAATTTAGTAGTCAATACATTCATTACACTTTAACTACAGGCACTACTTCACTCACTCTTGGTGTATTCGGAAATATAGTCAGTGTCTCTGCGGATACTGCTTTGCTTGTCGTGCTCGGACTTGGAATTGCGATCATTGACCCGCTCACGGCTACATTGACCATTCTGATATTTGGTCTAATTATGCTAGTGATGTATTACTTGACGAATGCAAGGACTCAGAGAATTGCTCAGCGATATTCCGACATAACAATCCAAGATTCCGAGATTTTACTTGAACTCGTTAATGGATATCGAGAGGCGTTCATCCGTAACCGGCGAGGATATTTTGTTGACCGAGCAAAGAAGATAAAATGGGAAATATCGGACTACTCCGCTGAACTGGCGTGGATGCCTAACATAAGCAAATATGTTGTGGAGATTTCTTTCACATTGGGCACTATGGCCGTTGCAGCACTGCAGTTCATTCTTAACGATTCGGCGCAGGCAGTGGGAAGTCTGACCTTATTTCTAGCAGCAGGAACCAGAATCACTCCCGCGATTCTGAGAATTCAACAAAATATGGTTTCGATTAATGGAAGTATCGTCAGAGCTAAACCTACTATTGATTTGTTTAGGAATACAGATTCGAGTTTTACAATTCCAGAGTACGAATTACAAGCAGACTTTGTTCATGCTGGATTCGAGTCAATTATCTCGATGCAGAATGTGTCTTTCTCGTACTCAAATAGTGAAGACAAGATATTGACTAATGTGAGTTTACAAGTTGAGGCTGGCGCTACAGTAGCCTTAGTTGGCCCATCGGGAGCTGGAAAATCAACCCTAGTAGATTTATTGCTTGGAATTTACATCCCGAGTGAAGGCTCGATATCTATATCTGGCAAGTCTCCAGCAGAGGCTGTCAAACAGTGGCCTGGTGCGATCGGATATGTACCGCAGGAAGTGATATTAAGTTCAGGGTCCATCGCATCAAATATCTCATCGGGTTTTGATATGTCTAACGATTTGGATAATCAAATATCTGACGCTCTGGAAATTTCTCAGCTTCAATCTTTTGTCAACTCATTACCTCTCGGCGCAGAAACTCCCGTTGGTGAACGTGGTGGAAATTTGAGTGGTGGGCAGCGGCAAAGAGTTGGAATTGCACGGGCGATGTTCACCAAACCCAAACTCCTTGTTTTGGATGAGGCAACAAGTGCTCTTGACGGTCAGACCGAGTCAGAGATTTCTGAAGCAATCCAAAGCCTCAAAGGAAGAGTTACTCTGATTCTCATCGCTCATCGCTTGTCGACTGTCATGTCAGCCGATCAGATCATTTATCTTGAAGCGGGTCGAATTCGTGCACAGGGCACTTTTGAAGAGGTGAGATCTGAAGTTCCTGATTTTGATAAACAAGCCAAATTAATGGGCTTGTAAAAACTATCTAGGCCTGCGACGTCTCTGAGCTGAATTCGGACGAGGCTTACGGGTTCCACGGTTTGGCCCCTTGTTCTCAACAATTGGGGCAACATATGGAATACCTGAAGGCTCTTGAGCCCCTGTAATTCGCATCAAGTCTGCGCTCAATGAGGTAACTGAAACTGACTTAGGGGTAACGCCGGCGCGTGAAGTGAGTCCTGAGACTGACTTCTGCTGCTTAGATGTTGTAAGCGTTACAACCGCGCCTGATTCGCCGGCGCGGGCTGTACGGCCTGAGCGGTGAAGATAATCTTTGTGATCCTGTGGAACATCAACGTGCACAACAAGAGAAATTCCATCAACGTGGATACCGCGTGCTGCAACATCTGTTGCAACAAGAGCTGCGTTTGCTGAATCTTTGAAGAGAGCAAGCGTTCGTGTACGAACAGCCTGAGACTTTCCACCATGAAGTGCTCCAACTGGAACGCCTGCATGGGCTAGTTTGTCGCAGAGACGATCTGCTCCACGTTGTGTCTTTACGAAGAGAATAGTTTTGCCATTACGTGCCGCAATCTGCGCGGTGATGTCATCTTTATCGCCTGGGTTCATTACGAGGATGTAATGCTCCATTGTTGATACAGATGCGCGATCGTTTTGAAGTGAGTGTGTCTTTGGGCTCTTGAGGTATTGCTTCACAAGTGAGTCAACGCCACGGTCAAGAGTTGCAGAGAAGAGGAGACGCTGTCCATCAGGCTTTGCCCTATCCAGAATTTCCTTAACAACTGGAAGGAAGCCCATATCTGCCATCTGATCTGCTTCATCAAGCACTGTGATCTGAAGTTGATCTAACTGTACTTCACCCTTGTTAAGAAGGTCGATAAGACGTCCTGGGGTAGCAACCAGGAT
>JACCDN011083408.1_pt1 | contig 14081 bp, 12 predicted proteins | sample 7441691 | NCBI WGS metagenome assembly JACCDN01 (sample SAMN15323439, study PRJNA562643) | freshwater metagenome | isolation source: river surface water | place: USA:Blue River Watershed | collected 2017-08-16
GTTTTCTTTATCATTTTCTTTAATAAAAGTTTTAGTATCATCACAATAAAAAGTTTCAATTCTATCTCTAACATCTTCAAATAATTCATCAGGATTAAGAATTAAATTATCTGTAATATCAAAATAATCAAGAGATTCAGGAATTTCATTTAATAACTTGAATTTTTTAAATTTATTAGAACTTAAATCTAATTTTAATAAATTTGCAGGTATATTTGGAATACTTTTTAACATATTCTCACTTAAATTTAATATTATTACAGAATCTGGTATCTCATAAATTTGTTCTATCTTATTTGATGAACAATTTATTTCTCTAATCCCTTGTGGATAATGATTTATTTCTGTTAATTTATTTGATGAAAGATTTAATTTCGTAATTTTACATTCTATAAAGTTTATTTGTTTTAATATATTTGAAACCATAGATAATTCTCCAATTTCACAATTAAAAAATGTAATTTCTCTTACAAAATTATCCCTTAAATCTAACTTTTTACACTTTAAATTTGATATTGACTCAAATTCTATTCCGTTATTTCCTAAACTTAATGTTCCCCATACTCTTTCTCCCCATATCGGTTCGTGTTTTATCTGGTTATTATGTAAATTTACATGTTTTATTTGATCTGGTAATATTGATAAATTCACAAAAGTTATCTCGTTATCTGAAATATCTAAAACATCTATTATCTTATTGTATTGTGATATATTAGGAATTACTTCCTCTATCGATTTGTAATTTTTAGCCTTTAAATTAAACATCCTAATATTTAAATATTCTTTCTATTTAATTATCTAATATTATATTAGATATTCAATTTTTTATATTACTATATTAGTAATATAAAAAACACATAAAATATTTAAATATTGAATTAAGGTGAAGGTGGTGATACAAAATTTTCAAGTACAATTTTTAAAAAGTTTAATACAACCAAGTTTTGTTCATCAGTTAATATAACATTTTCTTTATGTATTAAATCATTCAAATTATTTACTTCATTTATACCTTTTTCTATATCTTCTAAATATTTTTTTACATCAGGTGAATTTACATCAATCCCTGTTTCTTCAAACATCTTTCTTAGCAGTGCTGGTGAATTAGTTAATAATTTTCTTGTTGCATCCAAATACATTACTGTCCTTACAAATCTATATAATGTATCCTTTTTTTCCTGAGTTTTATATAATTTTTTATTATTGTTTACTATTTTTTCTACTATCCCATTTATATGTCCATCTTCTAAATCTTTTTTATCTATCATCTCTGCTATTTTTTTATAATCTGATTCCACTTTGATTTTCTTTATTTTTTCTAATTCTTCAAATATATTTGTAACCTTTTCTTCTTTTTTCTCTTCTTCTTTTGTTTCAGCTTTTACTTCTACTTTTGTTTCTACTTTTGTTTCTACTTTTGTTTCTACTTTTGTTTCTTCAGCATTTTTTTCAGAAGGGTGTAATTGTTCTTGAATTGCTTTTTCAAAAGCTATACTATCACTATTTAATTTGTAAAGTAGTGTGGATCCCAATCCCATTAAATCATTTGAATTAAAACTATAACCTGGAGTTAAAAGTGGTGCTAAACTATAATTATTAAAAATCATTGGTTGAGTTGGTAAATATACAAAATTCATTATAATGTTTACTATTAAATAATATGTATATATTATTTATAAAAATCTCTTAAAAATAAACTTTTTACTCAAGAATTTCCTTAATTTCATCTGTTACTTCATTATAATATGTAAAAAGGTCTTCTTCTTTATTGTATCCTGCATATGATTGAGTTATTTTTTTTCTAACTTCTTTATCAAAATTATTTACCAAATCATAAGTTGGCTTAACTTTTACAATTGTGTCATTAATTTTTTCAATTTCCTGATTAATTGTATTAATTAACTCATCTGTATTGGTATTTGTATTTGTACCTCCTGTTTGAATTAAATTTTGTTTTTCCAATTGTATATATTGTAAATATTTTTTTGCATAAATCAATTTGAAATAAGATTCATTTGATAAAAAATATTTTGTAGTATATTTATTTATTTTATATTGAATATTTTGATTATCCATTTATAATTAAAGAATAAAATATTTATACAATAACATCATTAAATATTTCTGATTTTTTTTCATAAGGATTTAGATAAAAAGGTCTATTATTTATATACATTACACACTCATATCTTGAATGAACATTATTATAAAAATAACCATCTGTAAATTTACAATCATAATAATTTATATTTAATTCTATATTATTAAAAATTTTATTATTATTTTCATCATAAATACTAAATTTCATTATAAATTTTGAAGGTTTGTTTTTACCTAATATTTCTCTATCATAACTAGTAAAACCTTTATTTTCTTTAGTTACACACATTTCATATATTGTTTTTTTTATTCCAATATTTTCTTCATTTTTTTCAAATTGTTCAATAATACCATAATTTATTACAATATAAAAAGTTAATAAATTTTTATTTTTAGGATTAGCAATTTCATATAAATTATCTGTTTGTAATTTAATTTTTATTTTTCCATTATTTTCTTCAATTTTATTTTCTAAAACTTTAAATTCATTACAATAATAATCTTGTGCATAATCTTTATTTGTTATAATTTTATAATTTTGTTCATTAACAATTTTAGTTAAAAATTTAGTAAAATAATTTTTTGTTAATAAATTAGTTGATAAAAATGTTTTTGCATATGATGTATTTGATTCATAATCATCTATAAATAAATTAAAATACTTGAAACACATATTTAAGCTTACTAATTTTCCTACAAAACTTGTTAAATATAAATTTACTAAAGGTCTTGATAAATCTGAATAATTTAAATAATTATAAAATATTTTTTTGTCATTTATATTATCATAAATAATTTTTCCTATATTTTTTTTTGGTTCAAATTTAATTTCTTTTGATAGTTCATTATATATATTAATTAATCTTTTATTATCATCTGGGTAAAATCCTAATTCTTTTGACGGATTTTTATTTTTTTTAACTATTTCATCAAATCTATTTATTTTTTCTATAAATTTACTAAATAATTCATTTTTATTTGTTGTTACTTCATCTAATTCATTTATATCCACTTTAAAATTTATTTGTGAATATATCTGGTTTATTAAATTATTTATTTCTTGTATTTGATTATTTATTTCTTTCTCTCTATTTGATTGACTCATTATATAATTATATTGGATTTATATAATTATATTTGTATTAAAAAATTATCACTTATTTAAGGAGTAGTTTGGAGTTGAGATAATTCGGATTGGAGTGCTAATAATTTTTTGTTAGTATCATTTAGTTCTGTTTTTTTTAATGGTAAATTTTTAAGGGCATTATTATATTCATTAGCTTTATCAGACTTTCCGACATATATTTTGATATCATTATTTATTTTATTTATTTTTTTCTCTAATTCATTAATTAGTTTTTGTGTCATTGCAATTTCATCTTGTTTAGCTTTAATTAATTCTTCTTTTGCTTGCTTTTCCACTTCTGCTAATTTTTTTGCTTCTTCTTCAGTTGCTTCTTTTTGTGCTTGTTCTTCTGCAGCTTGGGCTTCTGCTTTTTTCTTAGCTAAATTTTCTTTAGCTTGTCTAAATTTATTTTTAATTGTTACAGCAGCTTTAGCCATTTGTGCTAAATTGTCATTTGTTTGTTTTATTTCTTCTTCAGATTGTGTTGGGTCTACTAGTTCTGTTGCTGCGGCTGTTTCTACTGCTGCTGGTATATTTGATGATGAAGAGGATGATTTTGATTCACCAGGAAGTACAAATTCAACTTGTCTTAATTTTATAGCAATACCTCCTAGTTCTGTTAATAATCTATTAGTGTATTCATCATGTTCTGATTTAAGTTTTTCAGTTGCTGTTTCAGCTGCTTTTAATTGTCCTTTTAACATTTCTTCTGTTGCTTGTAATTGAGCTAAAGCTTCATTTAATTCTCCTTTTTGTGTAGTTAAAGTAGCATTATCATCAGCTAACTTTTTAATTTGTTCAATTTTTTGTCTAACTTGATTTTGAATATCACGTAAATATTGCTTCTCCTCTTCAGTAAGCCCATTTTCATTAATTGCAATATTAAGTTGTTCTTCATTTTCCGCTTTTGTATAACCAAGTGTATATCCCATCATTATTTTAGTTTTTTCAGCTAATTCTTCTTCAAGTTTTTTCTTTTCATTTTGTAAACTTTCTCTTTCTGTTTTAAGTTTAGCTTCAGATTCTTGTATTTTTGCTGCAGCTTCTGTTTGATTACTAGCTGTTAGAGCATCCATTTCAGAACGAAGTCTATTAATCTCTGTATCTTTAGTTTCAATTTCTTTATTTTTTCCTTCAATTTGACTTTTTAAACTTAAAATTTCTGATTGTTGTTGACTATTTAATTGAGAAAATTGTTTTTTACCTTCCTCAATATTTTTAATAAGTCCATTTATTTCACTAATACTATTTTCAATTTCTTGAGGAGTTGCACCACCAGTCATAACGTGATGTTTAAGGTGACCAAAATATTCAGAAGCTTTTCTGATATCTCTGTTACCACAAGCTTTATCCATTCTGTAGCAATATTTTGAAATTTTAGCTTTCTTTTCTTCTGTATATACCATGATTTATATTTTATATAATAATAATTTATATAATATTTTACAAAAAAATAAAATATTCTATATTTAACAAAAAATATTACTAAATTAATTTGATTTTTTTATTTACAAAGACTTTTTAATTAGAAGAACTTTTTAATCTTGAATTTATCATTCCCATCATTCCATCAAACAAATCATTATAAATACCCTCAAATGTTGAATCATCCTTTAAATTATAAAATTTATTAATTTTAACCTTTGTTTTTAATTCCTCATACAATGGATTAAATATTTTATTAAAATAAAGCATCACTTTTGCATCTGATTCTGGATTAAATGGTAATAACTTCTTTTCTATCAGTTTTTTCTTACAATTCATTAAACCCATTGATATAAAATATGTTGTATCTGGTTTCCAATTTATTTTATCAGCATCTACATAATTCCCATATACAATTACACCTTTTCTTTTTAACTTGTTTACATCTTCATTTAATTTTTTCCAATTGTAATTATCTGGATGTTCGTATAATTTAAATTTAACACCGTCCACCTCTTTATCTATATATTTACCTTCTATCAAATAATCATTTATATTTATTATTGGTAACCCTAAATCTATTACCAATTCTTTTGCTATCTCTGATTTATTTGAACAAGGCAAACCTAATACCAAAATTATAAATTGTTTAGTTCTTTTTATATATTCATCTACTATTGTATACTCTGATTCTATTTTAGTATCAGTTTGAGTATCGGGTTGAGTATCAGTATTAGATTGAGTATTATAATTGGTTGATTTGTGTGTTTTATCATTGGAATTATTAGGTTTTATTTTTGGATTAAAATCTGTTTTTGGTTTGTTCACGTGAGGTTTTTTAGGTTCATCATCTTCATCAATTTTAATATCATCTGATAAATCAATATTATCGTCTTCATCAACATCTAAATTTAGTTGACGTTTTAACTTTTTATTATTTTTTTTCTTATTTTTATTATCCGTTTTTGATTTATACATTTTTATATAATATATTTATATAATATAAATGAGTTTATTAAATGAAAGTATATTATTGTTAATTAATATTTTACATATTATTGTTATTTTATTTGTTGTTTGTACACCTTTTACTAATTCAAATTATTTATTAATGATGCATGTGTTAATTGTGCCATTTATAATGTTACATTGGGCTTTAAATAATAATACTTGTAGTTTAACAGTAATGGAGAAATTTATTAGAGAAAAAGCTTATGGAGTTGATGTTCAAGATGATGAATGTTATGCATATAAATTTATTGCTCCTATTTATGATTTTAATAAAAATCATGAAGCATTTTCTGATTTTACATGGATTGCTACCTTTACTTTATGGTCAATTTCTGTATTTAAACTTGTTGATAAAATTTATTCAAACGAAATTACTGATTTTGTTGATTTAGTTAGAATCTAAAAAATATATATCAAAAAAATATTTATTCACAAACACTTGAAGTTGATGTGGAACCAATTCCCATATCTCTCATTTGGTTTTTTAAACCATTATTTACTCCAACAGAACCACCTTTTTGTTTTTGAGATGAAGATTTTCTAAAAATATTCGTGTCTAAATTTGTATCAGAAAAATTAACATCGGATGTTTCAGTTGTTCCTGTTTGATTTAATCTACCCCCCATCATTGTCATATTTGGCATTTGTGAAGTAGGAGAAAATACATCAGAACTACTTCTATTTCCACCTCTCATCTGTTGAATTGTTTGAGTGGGTCTAATTGAATTAGGCATTTGTGAAGTAGGTGAAAATACATCAGAACTACTTCTATTTCCTCCTTTCATATTAGAATTAGTAGAATTAGTAGAATTAGTAGGATTAACAGGTGAAGTATCAGAAAAGTTATATTTGTTAGTTGTAGGCATATCTGAAGAAGTTGCTGACATCATTGAACCACCTCTCATACCAAAATTAGGATTAATAGATGATGTTACAGATAACATTTCATTTTGATTCATACTAACAAAGGGGGATGTTTCAGAAAATACATCATTTGGATTAGCTTTAGATTTAAAATTACCTCCCTTCATAAAAAGATTTTTGTTTTCTTTTGGCATAGGAGAAGTTTGAGAATAAATATCTGAATCTTGATTTAATCCTCCACCTCTAAAATAATCTTTTTCTGGTTGAACACTTGAAGTTTCAGAAAACATTTCATTGTTGTAGTTTTTGTGTTTGTGTTTACTTGACTTTTTCTTATAACTATGGATTACATCAGAAGTTTCAGAAAATACAGCTCCACCAGTCATGGGCATTACATCAGAAGTTAAATCTAAATCAGTTTCTGTGATTATGTTGGTTGTGTTATTTGAAGGAACTGTAGGATTATTTGTAGGAACAGAAGTTGTTTGAATTTTAATAGTGATATCATCAAGTTTTTTAGGATATTCTTTACCTTGATTATCACAAAAAATAAAAACAATACCACTATCACTTTTAATTAAAGATTTAAATTCTAATTCACCTAATTTAAAATTAAATAGTACTTTTATCCATTTAACCATATCAGATAATTCATCTTTAGTTAAATTTAATTGATTAGATTGATTTTCCATATTGTTAATTATATTATTACTATATATATAAAAATATTTTATATAAATATTTATAAAAAAATTATTTATTTTTTTGTTTTCTTTTTAAGTTCATCTATCTTTTGTTGTAATTTTGATTTTTTAATTCTAATTTCATTTAATTCTTTTTTAAATTTCTCTTCGTCCTCAACTGTTTTTGCAATTGCTAATAATTTTTTTAATTTAGTTTCTTTACCTAAACTACTAGCCATTTCATTTTGAGCATTTTTTAATGTTGTTACTAATTCTTTCTCTTTTGCTTTAATATCTAATAACCTTGAATCAATCTTTTTAACTCCATAATAATTTACTTTATTCATATTTAAACACTCTTCCATTGAACCTAATCTTTTTGTTTTAGGAAGAGGAGTTTGAATTCCACAATAAGGTTTTAATGGTTTCTTTGGCTTTTTTGCTTTTTTAGATGTTTTTTCTTTTTTACTTCCAGCTTTCTTGGAAGATTTTTTAGACGCGGTTTTAGGCATATTTTATATATATTATTATTTATATTTAATTTTTTTATTGCAAAATAAATAATAATATATGTAATTTTTAATTATTTATTATTTAATCACTATTTTTATTAAATTTAGATTTATTTTCAATATATTTTTTAATTCCTATCAAATCCATATACAACTTGTAATATTCTTTCATATCATCTGTATCTGAAATTATTTTTAACATCATAGACTTTTGAAATATTTTATCAAATTTATATGCTAAATTATCTGAATATTCGGATTTTAATTCTTTTTTTATTTCTATTGCTAATTTTGTTATATTTTCTGTATTTGTCATTAATATATTATTATTTATATCTAAATAATCTATAACTACTTGAATGGAACTTGCTAAATCATTTGGCTTTTCTGTTGATTCTGAATTTGATGTACTTTCTTCTTTTATATTTGTTATATTTAAACTTGCATATTTATCTTTACCTTCCGTTTCTGTTAAATTAAATGTAAATTCTTGTTTAACTTCTGAATCTGATGAATATTCTAACTTTTCTGATGTATTTGAATTAGTGTTTGTATTTGTATTTGTTCTATTTTGATTTGAATTATTTTGTGCTAAATTATCCCAATCTACATTAGTTAATTTGTTTTGATTGTTTTTATTTTCTTTAACTAAATTACTCATCATACTATTTAATTCATGGTTTAAATTATTATTATTTTTAAATAATTTATCTAATTTATCAGATATTTTTTCTGAAGAATCTACTAAACTATCTGATTTTGTTTTTGAATTTGATTTAGAATTAGAATTTGTTTTAGATTTAGATTTGAGGTTTTCAAATTTATTTCTAACTATTCTTGTGTTCAACTCTTGATTAAAATTATCTTCTTTTTGTTCTGAAACAGATTCAGAAGATGAGGATGATACTTTATTTTTTGAATTAACAATATTTTCTAAATAAGTTGTATCGAATTTTTTTATATTTAAATCAACAAAATCTGAATCTAATTGTTTTTCAAATGATTTTATTTTTTCAATAATATCATGTTGTTTTGATTTATTTTGAACAAATATTTCTTGATTTATTGATTGATTTTTAATATTAGGATGTTTGTTGGTAGTAATTTCATCATTTAAATTATATACATCTGAATTGTGATCAAATAAATATTGTTGAGTTAATTGACTTAAATGACTAAATTCATTAATTTTTGCTTTTACTGGACTTGAATTTATACTATTAACTGAGTCTGAATTATCTGTTTGTTTAAAATAAAACTTCTTGTTTTTATCTTTTAAATCATTAAATCTACTTTTCTCATAAATACTTTGTTCAGATAACCCAATATCCATTAATTTTGTTGGTTTAGATGATTTTATATCTACTTGAATATCTTCAGAAACACTATTTAATACATAATGTTTATCAATATTTGAATCTATTCCTAATTTTAATTCTGCTTTTTCTAATTTATTTATACATCCTAATAATTGTTTGTTTATTTCATTTTTTGCTATTTTAACTGTGTTTTTATTTGTATTAGTTGTATTAGTTGTATTTGTTAAATTTGTAACATTTGTATTAATTGTGTCATTTGTTTGATTATCATTTAATAAATAAGGATTAGTTAAAGTTTGAGATTTAATTTGTGTGGATGATTTGGAGTTTAAATTTTGTTTATTGTAGTTAGAAGTAAATTCTTTTAAAATAAATATTAAAGCATCAATAGCTATGTTTGCAATAGATTTAACTTTAATTTTGCAATTACAATTAGGAATATGAGATTTATCGGTAGTTTTAATATTATTTTCATTACACTTGTTAAAATAAAATAATTTACCCGTAATAAAAAAATCCATAATAGTTTTTGTTTGGACTCCTGAATATTTTGAATCAAAATAATTATAATCTAAATTAATAAAATTTATAAAAAGTTTTTCTGATTTTGCACAATTAAAAATTAATTTAGACTTGTAGTTTTTTTTAAAATAATTTCTAAAATCATCATATGAATCTATATCATATTTTTCTTTAATATATTCATCATTATATTTAAAATAATTATTTGTAAATAGTTGTAACTTTATTAATTGATTTGATAAATCTTTTGAATTAAAATTTATATTGTATACAAAATTATTTTTGAGTTCACTCATTATATATAATATTAAATATAATGATTTTCTAAATAAAACTTATTTTTTCCCTAAAATGGATTTTCAGGGTTATATGTGATATCAGGATCTGATATTATTTTACACATTTGATTTAACTTTTCTATCAAATCAATCAAATTTTTATTTTGAGATAATAACACCTTTATATACAATCCTAATTTGTTATTTTCTTCATAATCAAATAAACTATCTGGATATTTTTGTTCTTTAATTTCTTTTACTGGTTTTTTATTTTTATTGGATTTATATTCAGGTTCAGCTTCAGGTTCTGGTTCAGATTCAGATTCTGTTTCTTCTGATTCTTCATCTGAATTAAGCATTTTTGATATTTTTTTTGGTTTTTCTTTTTTTTTATTTTGGTTTTTATTTTGATTTTGAGTAGAAATTAGTATTGATTTAACATCAGAATATGTTTTAGGAAATAATTTTGAACAACTATCATTATCACTGGCTAAATCAAAAGAAGAATTAAATTTAAATCCTTCATTTCCTTCATCATCAAATCCAATAATATTTATATCTTCACGAATTGAAACAGATTTTTTTGATTTATTTTTTTCTGGTTCTGTTATTAGTTCAGTTTCAGATTCAGATTCAGATTCTTGTTCAGGATCAGGTTCTTGTTTAAATTTTCTAAAAAGTAGTGAATTAATATCAGAGTATTTGTCTAATTTTTCATTAAGTTTTTGTATATATTTAGAAACTAAATTATCAGTAGGATCAATTAATTTTTGAATATATTTAATAAGATGATATTTAAATGAATTAACAATTTTATTGTATCCAATATTATTTTCAATGTAAAAGTATATTTTTCTTTTAATACAAAAATCAATTAAATTATCTAGTAGTTCATTAATTGAATTAATTTTTAATTCTAAATTATCATCACCATTTTCTATTTCTAATATTTTTTTTAAAAAATTATCAATTAAAATATTTATTTTAGATTTCATTTAATAAAATTAAAATAAAAAAAAAATTTAATTTATAAACATTAAAATATAATTATTCTATTTTTCATAAAATTTATAAATGTAATATATTACACACATTATACTTAAAACCAATATAGACAATTTAGTATATTCATTCATGTAATCCCAATAATTTGTTACTGTGTATAATAACAATAATAATCCTCCAATATTAAAACTCCATCTTAAAATCCAATTTGGAGTTTTTGTTTCGTAAGTAGATTTTGAATCTGATAAATATACATAACCGATTACCATACCCATTATACTTATTATATAAATTATTGTTACATATACACTAATTTGACTATCGGCTTCATCATAATTAGAACTCATCATTTCAGCTAATTTAGTAACCAATAACATATATAAAACTGAAACAACACAAATTAATATAACGTTTATTCCACCTAATCTCGCGTCACTTTTTCCCATCTAAACATATATTTAATTTATAGATAATTTTTTTATAATAAAATCATCTAAAAATTTTAATATTTCCTCCAAAGTATCAGAATTTATTTTTAATTCAATAATTGAGTAGTTTAATTTATTTTTATAATCAATATAATTATCAAAAAAATTAAAACTCATATTGTTATCTAACTTCTCTCCTATATCATTAATTTTTAAGTATGTATATATAATATTTGCATAATATTCAGCTAATTTTTGTAGATTAGGGTCTTTTGTTTCTCCTGAACCAATAAATTTGGCTGTAATTAACAGTATATATATAAATTTACTTAATACTTTATCAACCCAACATATATAACATTTTGAAACACAATAAGTACAATTTAACTTTGTTAATGTGTTTGTATTAGAGTTGTTTACAGAATTTAAGGAATTTTCAGAGTTTACTATTTTAATGTTTGATTTGGTAGATTTGGTAGATTTTCCAGATTTACCAGATTTATTTGATTTAGAAGCATTATTTTCATCACTATTTGTACTTGATTCACTAACTAATTCAGTTTGGGTCACGTGAGTAAATTCAACCAATTCAGTCAATAATGGTATTAGTTCTATAATTAATTTTGAATAGTTATTATTAATTTTTGCTTTATAAATATTAGTTTCATCAATACGAGTATTTAAATAGTCTATATTGTTTGCTAAACATAACCAAAAATGATTTAAATCTTTATAAGTAATTTTTTCTTTTTTTAGTAACTTGGTTTTTATTTTTATAAACAAATTAATTAAACTGTATGCAATGTAATATCCGTGAATTGATATTTTATTTGCTTTACAATAACGATTCATCTCAGTCAGAAATAATATCCCAATTAAATAATCTATATCAGATATTTTATCTATTTTTATAATTTGGTCTTGTGTTTTTATAAATTTTATTAAATTATCCTTATAAAGATTTATTTTATTATAGTTTACCATTTGTATAAAAATATTTTCTTTTAATTAAAACTAAAATAAACATATATTATGTCCAAAAATTTTTTCACTCCCTCCAAATAATTTAACATTTTTTTATTATTTTTGCTTGTTTACTTTTTATTTTAATTTTTCTCATTTTCGCTTACTTGTTTACTTTTCATACTAGTCTATAATAAAAATAAAAAGTATAATAGTATACTAAAAAGTATGATTTTTAAAATTGTTTTGAAAAAATTTTTATTTTTTTTACCCAAAAAACACACAAAAAATATTTATTTAAATTTAAAAAAGTGATTAAGAGTAAAAGAAAAAAATAAAAAAAATATGTGGAAAGTGATGAAGGAGACGAAGTATTTTTTTAACTGGAAAAAGCTGGAATTAGCCGGTTTTGACTGGATAAATGATTAATTTTAAAAATATTTTATTATAAAAAAGTATATATGTTATTTTTAATAAATATAATATTAAATAAAAAGATTAATAGTTTCATAACTCATTATTTACTCATTTCAACTTATTAAAAACTCAAAAAAATGACACTTTTTAACTCAAAAATTTATTTTTTTATAAAAATTACAGTTTTTTTATAAAAAAATAAATTTTTTTTGTAATATTTATAAAAAAATTTAATAATTTTTTTTTTGCACCAAATTTACACCAAAAATAAAATAATTTAAAATATTAAAAATATTATTATGTAAGTAAAAATGGTAAAATACACGTGTCCAAAATGTAATAAAGATTTTAATAGAAAATATGTATTTGAAAAGCATTTAAATAAAAAGTTTAGTTGTGGTCAAGGTAAATTTATAATCCCTATTAATCCAGTTATCAATGAGGATATAAAAAATTGTTGTAATTATTGTAATAAAGTTTTTTATAATAATGCAAATTTAAATAAACATTTAAGAAATAATTCATGTAAAGAAAAAAAAATTAAAGACCAAGAAAAAGAAGAGGAAAAATATGAAAATGAAAAATTAAAAAAAGAAATTGATAATCTTAAAAATATAATTAAAGAACAAAACAACAAAATTGAAAAAATTGTTAATTTAAGTACACCGGTTAATGATAGACTTTTTAATATTATAGCAGATAAAAATAAACAAATTAATGAACTTACAAGTAATACAGATAATACAAGTATTAGTAATAATAAAAAAATTAAAGGTAATAATAATAAATTAGTTATTAATAATATTCAAATAGAATATAGAGAAATAGATAATTTTATTAATGTAACACAATTATGTAAAGCAGGTAATAAAAAATTAAATGATTGGTTAAATTTAGATTGTATTAAAGAATTAATGAAAAAAATAAATAAAGATGATTTTATAATTAATGATATTAATAAAGATACTTGGATACATCCAGATTTAGCTATTCAGTTAGGTCAATGGATATCACCATTATATGGTTTAGAAATTAGTAAATGGATTAGAGAAAAATTAAATAATGAATTAAGATTAAAAGACACAAAAATTGAAACAATAGAAAAATATTATAAATGTAAACAAAAAAGAACTGACTATCCAGATAAAAATGTAATTTATTTATTAACAACAAAACAAAATAAAAAAGATAGAATTTATATAATTGGTAAAACTACTGATTTAAAAGACAGATTAAGCACTTATAATAAAACATGTGAACATGAAGTTATTTATTATAAACCATGTAATAATGAAGAAGAAATGTTAATTATTGAAAATATGGTTTTAACTAAATTAAAAATTTATAAAGAACAAACAAATAGAGATAGATTTATATTACCTATAAATAAAGATATTAGCTTTTTTATTAATATCATTAATGAAAGTA